>ERZ791917.17-NODE-17-length-240073-cov-63.146835_pt1 | contig 240073 bp, 200 predicted proteins | sample MGYA00510138_ERZ791917 | MGnify/ENA primary metagenome ERZ791917 (study PRJEB30046, sample SAMN00792102) | human gut metagenome | study: EMG produced TPA metagenomics assembly of the A metagenome-wide association study of gut microbiota in type 2...
GCCGACCCTCTGCTTGTAAGGCAGATGCTCTGAACCAGCTGAGCTAAACGCCCTTTAAACTTATTTTTTCGTTCGCTTTATCTCTCTAAAGCGCTGCAAAGATACGGCTTTTTTTATTACCACCAAACTTTTTGACGAAAAAATGTGGATGAATATGAATTTTGTTTGGATGTGGCTGCGTAAGTGTCTGATGGTCCTAAAAACGGGGCATTTAGTTAAAAATAACGATTGCTTACCTTATTATTCAATGGAAAAGACTTAACTTTGCGACTCTATATTAATAATGTATATGGTATTATCGACACTGACTGCTATTTCGCCCGTGGATGGGCGATACAGGAATAAGGCTGAGAATCTGGCGGCTTATTTTTCAGAATACGCACTTATCAAGTATAGGGTGCGAGTTGAGATCGAGTATTTTATTACTCTATCTGAGTTTCTTCCGCAATTGAGCGAGTTAAATGCGGCGGAAGTAAAAAAGGGGCTCCGGAAGATTTATCAGGAGTTTACGGAGGAGGACGCTTTACGAGTGAAGGAGATCGAGAGCGTGACAAACCACGATGTGAAAGCGGTGGAGTACTTTATTAAGGAAAAAACAAATCATTTCCTTGCGGAGAAATACCACGAGTTTATTCATTTTGGATTGACTTCTCAGGATATTAATAACACATCTGTGCCTTTATCGATCAAGGACGCTTTGCAAGAGGTTTATTATCCGGGTTTGGAAGAGGTGATCGGTGCCTTGAAAAAATACGCCGAGGAATGGATGGATATCCCGATGTTGGCTAAGACACATGGGCAACCGGCATCTCCGACTCGTTTGGGTAAGGAGGTGATGGTTTTTGTTTACCGTTTGGAGCAACAGTTGGCATTATTAAAGGCCGTTCCTATCTCCGCTAAATTCGGTGGCGCTACAGGAAACTTCAATGCGCATCATGTAGCGTATCCGGAATATGATTGGAGGGCATTCGGTAACAAGTTCGTTAGTGAGGTGTTAGGCTTGAAGCGTGAGGAGTGGACTACCCAGATCTCTAATTATGATAATCTGGCAGCGATCTTCGATGGCTTGAAGCGTATCAATACGATCTTGATCGACTTGAATCGTGACTTCTGGCAATATATCTCCATGGAGTATTTCAAGCAAAAGATCAAGGCGGGTGAGATCGGTTCGTCTGCTATGCCACATAAGGTGAACCCGATTGATTTCGAGAACGCTGAGGGTAATCTAGGGATCGCTAACGCTATTTTAGAGCATTTGGCTACGAAATTGCCGGTATCTCGTTTACAAAGAGACTTGACGGATTCTACCGTGTTGAGAAACGTAGGCGTGCCTTTGGCACATATAGAAATTGCCTTCAAGAGCTTAACAAAAGGCTTGGGTAAATTGTTATTGAACGAGAGCGCCCTAAGTAGGGATTTGAATAATTGCTGGGCTGTGGTAGCCGAGGGTATCCAGACGGTCTTACGCCGTGAGGGTTATCCGAAGCCTTACGAGGCATTAAAAGCTTTGACACGTACGAACCAGACTGTTACGGAGCAATCTATCAAGGAGTTTATCGAAACCTTGAATGTTAGCGACCGGATTAAAGATGAATTAAGGGCTATAACGCCTCATAATTATACAGGAATTTAGTGATAATACAGGTAGCCGTGAGGCTACCAAGTTTTTAACCATTGTTTAATTTATAACAAATGAGTACAGAAGAAAGAGATGAATCTCAACTGCGTCCAAAAAAAGTGATACCAAGTATCAGACGGGAAAACACAGACCAAGAAGGTGAAAGAAGACCTTACAATCAGGGGTATAATAGACCTGAGGGTAGCTATGAACGTAGACCGTATCGGTCTTATGGAGAAAATAACCGTCCTTCATACGGGGATCGTCCGAGCCGTCCGCGTTCTTACGATAATAACCGTGAAGGCGGGTATGGCAACAACCGTGAGGGGGGCTATGGTAATAGTCGTCCATCTTATGGCAACAATCGCGAAGGTGGGTATGGAAATAATCGCCCGTCTTATGGCAACAACCGTGAAGGTGGCTACAACAGCGGCCGCTCGTCTTATGGAAATAACCGCCCGTCATATGGGAATGGAGGAGGGCAATACAATCGTCCGTCTCGTCCTAATTATGATGGACCGGCAAAGGCTTATTCCGCTAGTCCTTCCGGAGAGGGAATGTCTGCGGATGGTATGAAGAAAAGAAGACCTAGAGTAGGTGATACCCGGGTTGATTACAATGATTCACGTTCAAGCGGCGGGGACGGTTACGCACCCAGACGTTCGTATGGTAACGATAACTCTTATGGCGGTAATCGTCAAGGGGGTGGTGGATATGGAAATAATCGCCGTCCTTCTTACAATAATAATCGCCGTCCCGGTGGAGGAGGTGGCTTCCAAAGATCGCAGGGATACAACGTTCGTCCGAAACAGATCAAGTATAAGGAAGTCTTGGCGGATCCAAACGAACCGATTCGTTTGAACAAATTCTTATCTAACGCTGGTGTTTGTTCTCGTCGTGAGGCTGATGAGTTTATCCAGAAAGGAGCTGTTAAGGTAAACGATGTCGTGGTAACGGAATTGGGTACTAAGATTACTCGTCAAGATGTTGTTACATTTAACGAGAAGCCGGTTCAGATCGAGAGCAAGGTGTATATCGTATTGAACAAGCCGAAGAATTGCGTAACGACTTCTGATGATCCTCAAGAACGCCTGACGGTGATGGATTTGGTGAAGAACGCTTGCCAAGAACGTATTTATCCGGTAGGCCGTTTGGACCGAAATACGACAGGAGTCTTGTTGTTGACGAACGATGGTGATTTAGCTTCTAAATTGACTCACCCATCTTTCAAGAAGAAGAAGATCTACCATGTGTGGTTGGATAAGAACGTGGCTATCGAGGATATGGAGAAAATCGCTAACGGCCTTGAGCTTGAGGATGGGGAGATCCATGCGGACGCTATCAGCTATGCTAGCGAGGACGATAAGAGCCAAGTGGGTATCGAGATCCATTCCGGCCGTAACCGTATCGTGCGCCGTATTTTCGAATCGTTGGGATATCATGTGACGAAATTGGATCGTGTTTATTTCGCCGGTTTGACTAAGAAGAACTTAGGCCGCGGTAAATGGCGTTACTTAAATGAAAGGGAAGTGAACGCTCTTAGGATGGGAGCTTTCGAATAAAAAAAACGATACAGATGGAAACAATTAAACGAACAAAAATTGTAGACGTGCTGAAAAGCGACGCTTTCGGTACTACCGTGAACGTGAAAGGATGGGTTCGCACCCGCCGTGGTAGCAAACAGGTGAATTTTATCGCCTTGAATGACGGTTCTACAATCAATAATGTTCAGATCGTTGTGGATGTAGATAAATTGGGTGATGAGTTCTTGAAACCGATTACCACGGGAGCTAGTATCAGCGTAAATGGTATCTTGACACAATCCCAAGGTAAGGGGCAAAATGTGGAGATACAGGCTACCGAGATTGAGATCTTCGGTACGGCTGATCCAGCTACTTATCCATTGCAGAAAAAAGGACACTCCATGGAGTTTTTGCGTGAGATCGCTCATTTGCGTCCTCGTACGAATACATTTGGAGCGGTATTCCGTATTCGTCATAATATGGCTTACGCTATCCATAAGTTTTTCCATGATAGAGGCTTTTTCTATTTCCATACGCCGATCATCACGGCTTCCGACTGTGAGGGTGCCGGACAGATGTTCCAAGTTACTACCAAGAATTTGTACGACTTGAAAAAGGATGAGAACGGCTCTATCATTTATGAGGACGACTTCTTCGGCAAGCAGGCTAGCTTGACGGTTTCCGGACAGTTGGAGGGTGAGTTGGCAGCTACAGCCTTGGGACAGATTTATACGTTTGGCCCTACGTTCCGTGCGGAGAACTCAAATACGCCTCGTCATTTGGCGGAATTCTGGATGATTGAGCCGGAAGTAGCTTTTAATGATATCACGGACAATATGGAGTTGGCCGAGGAGTTCATTAAATATTGCGTACAATGGGCGTTGGATAACTGTATGGAGGATATCAAGTTCTTGAACGATATGTTCGATAAGGAATTGATCGCTCGTCTGGAAGGGGTCTTGAAAGACTCATTCGTTCGCTTGCCGTACACTGAAGGAATCAAGATATTGGAAGAGGCTGTCGCTAAAGGACATAAATTTGAGTTCCCTGTTTATTGGGGTGTAGATTTGGCTTCCGAGCACGAACGTTTCTTAGTGGAGGATCACTTCAAACGTCCTGTAATTTTAACGGATTACCCGAAAGAGATCAAGGCTTTTTATATGAAGCAAAACGAGGATGGAAAGACGGTACGTGCGATGGACGTATTATTCCCGAAGATCGGAGAGATCATCGGCGGTTCCGAGCGTGAGGCTGACTATGATAAGCTAATGAGTCGTATTGACGAATTGGGCATCCCGATGAAGGATATGTGGTGGTACTTAGATACTCGCCGTTTTGGTACGGTGCCTCACTCTGGTTTCGGTTTGGGCTTTGAGCGTCTTTTGTTGTTCGTTACGGGTATGGGAAATATCCGTGACGTGATACCTTTCCCGCGTACACCGAATAACGCTGAGTTCTAATAGCGCTTAGTGATCATGATAAAAAGGGTTCGTAACCGGTTTCAACCGGATTACGGACCCTTTTCTTATATAGCTTCCTTTGTTTAATCGTCGTCCAGATCAATAGGAATTTGCCTTTTGAATGCCTCCTTAAAGGATATAAGCGATTCGGTGCGAGCCAAGCCCAATGGTTGAAGCTTGTTGTGGATGATGCTTAGCAAATGCTGGTTGTTCTTTGCGTATATTTTTATAAACAGGTCGTATTGCCCCGTTGTATAATGGCATTCCACGACTTCCGGTATCTGCAACAGCGCTTCGGTAACGCTTGGAAATTGTCCGGGAGACTTTAGGAATAACCCCATATATGCGCAAGTTTCATACCCAACTTTTGTGTTATCCACGATGAATTCTGAACCTTTGATAACCCCTAAATTAGTCAGCTTTTGTATGCGTTGATGAATAGCCGCTCCGGATACGTTACATTCCCTCGCTACTTCCAAAAATGGCATACGCGCATTGCCGATGATTAGTTTAAGTATCTTCTCGTCCAGTTCATCTAGTTGATGATGTGCCATATATTCAGTATATTTGTATTACTGTTAGATTATATCTTTCATATTTAATACAAATATAATGATAATCTTATAATCACCTAAAGATTATGGTAGATTATTTTGATTTTGTAAGCATTCTTTATTCAATTATTAAGTATTTTTTTTATGAGCGAAGATCATGTAATAATTAGTAAGCCTGTCCGGGAGATAGCCGATCCTTTATTGGATCTAGTAGAGAAAACATATACTAGTTCTTTCCCTGAGGAAGAGCGTCGTGATTTCTCTTTGGTACGTAAGCTTTTGGAGGAAGATAGCCGTTTCGAGATGTATGCCTTGCTACGGGATGGTATTTATGTGGGTTTCATTACGGGATGGCAATTTGAGGGCTTTGTTTATGCGGAGCATTTCGCAATCGACGAGTCCGCTCGTAACGGAGGAATCGGAGCGAAAGCAATGACAAGTTTTTTAGCTCTCCACGAAGATCCGGTTGTCTTAGAGGTAGAGATGCCGACAGAGGAGATGAGTAAACGTAGAATCGGTTTTTATGAACGTCTGGGGTTTGTCTTGGATCACCATGTATATTTCCAACCTCCCTATCGTAAGGGAGAGGCATTTTTAGAAATGCGTTTGATGACTCATGGGAAACTTGATCTTGAGCAATCTTTTGAGCGAGTTAAGACCATTATTCACCAAAACGTTTATGGAGTGGAATAAAAAAGGGGCGGGAAATAAATCCCGCCCCTTTTTATAATGCTATATCTGAATAATTATTACTCTACACGTTGTGCTGCGGAATAACTAATCTTCAATGCGTATGCCTCACGAAGAGCCTGCTTGATATCGGTGATCGTTCCCATCTTGGTCTCTTTATCAGCCTTAATAGAAACTGTCATAAACGGCTGGTCCTCTTCTTTCATACTGGACTTTTCTTGTGCGATATAATCCTGAATTTCCGAAGTCTCTGCAAAAGCGTCATTCAACTGGATACGAGTCTCAGAACCCATCTTCGCTCTCAAATCTCTAGTCGGCTTACCTACATAGATAAATGTAACCAAAGATTTCTTCTCCAATTTTTGAAGCTCTGTAGCTTGTGGAGCATGGAACTCTACTTTCAATGTTACCTCACGCATAGATGTTACCATCATGATGAAGAACAAGAAAGCGAACACCAAGTCAGGTAATGATGATGTATTCAATTCGGGCATTTCACGACCGCCCGCTTTACTAAACTTTCCCATTACTTTTTACCTCCATAATTTTTAGGTTCAGCTTCTGATATCTTTTGCGGATAAATCTGCTGTACAGCTTTTTGTTGTTCTTCGTCCAAATCAGCGAAATTCTTCCCGAATTTTTCCTTAGAAACCTTATTTCTCAATTCGTTATAAGCAGCCGCGATTTCATTCTGCACATCGATATAAGCTTGGTATTCGGTACCACGGTCATTCTGTAAAGAAATTACGTGGTTCTTCGTTACCATCATCTTTCCGAAGAATGGAACATCAGCCTCAACACGTTCAGGCTTATGTTCGTCATTGTAAGGATTATCAATGAACTCTTTGATTCTTTCTTTCAATTGCTTGATATCGACAAATTGATCACCACAGAGAATCTGGTTATTACTGTTGATCAATACAACCAACAAGTTTCTCTTTTTGATGTCAACATCGGTATCGTTCTTCTGATCTTTAGGTACAGGGGGCGGCAAACGTCTTGCCAAACCTTTATCTGTATCCATTGATGTAGTAATAAGGAAGAAGATAAGCAACATGAAAGCGATATCGGCCGAAGAAGAACCATTGATACCCGGTGTCTTTCTTTTCTTACCCATTTCTTTCTTGTTTTATCAGTTCGTTATTACTATTATTTACCCATGATTCTCTTTACAGAACCCCAAACTACACATGCTACGATCAGAACCAAAAGTACGATTGTAGACATGATCCACATGTCTGTGATCTTTAACCAACCCGGAGTATTGTAAACTTGAGAGTCTGCGTTCAAGCCTGCTAAAGGAGTCGCGTCACCCATTGTATAGGTGATGAACAATACGGCTACGAAACAAACTAATACTACCAAAGACATGATAGCTGATTTAGCGTTAGTCTTCAGCAAAGTCAAGAATTGCCAAACCGCAAACAATACTGTACTGATGATTGTCACGAAGAACAATACAGAAGTCCAGTTAATCAATAACCCTGTATAGATGGGTTCTTTCATTTCTGCGGCAGGGTCAACGACTCCACCCGCATAAAACATACCCAGCACAATGATACTGATAATAGAACTTATCAGTAAAGTCCAACTGGATATTTTTCTTATTTTAGTAACTGCCATAATTCGTTATTATTTTTTGAATTTGACGTTGTATTTGATAACCAAGTCAAGCAAAGAGATAGAAGCATCTTCCATCTGGTTCAAAATAGCCTCCAATTTGCTTAACAAATAGTTATAGAATACCTGAAGAATCAAGGCTACGATCAAACCACCTACAGTAGTAATCAAGGCCACTTTCATACCACCTGCTACAACCGTCGGGCTGATATCACCAACTTGCTCGATTTTATCGAACGCCATGATCATACCTACTACAGTACCCAAGAATCCCAAAGACGGAGCCATTGCGATAAACAATGTGATCCAAGACATATTCTTTTCCAAAAGACCGCCTTGAACACCACCGTAAGAAACGATAGATTTCTCTACAACGTCAATACCTTGGTCAATTCTCATCAATCCTTGGTAAGCGATAGAAGCGATAGGGCCTCTTGTGTCGCGAGCGATAGCTTTAGCGCCTTCAACATCACCTTTGTCTAAAGCATCCTCAATACCTTTCAACAGTTTGCTGGAGTTTGTCTCAGCCAAGTTTAAGTAGATAATTCTCTCTAAGCAGAATGCCAAACCGAAAATCAAAGCGATAGCGACCAAACTCATGAAGTCGGCACCACCTTCGATAAACTTTGTCTTTAATGCTTGATACATACCTCCTTCAATTGCTGGAGCCGCATCCTGCGCGAATGCTACGGTAGAAGTTCCAAGGGCACATAAACCCAAGAATGCTTTTGCAAATAACTTTTTCATTGTGTGTTTAATTTTTAAGATTAATAATTCTCTTATTTGTTTTTATTTTATTGTTAATTAATTCATGGTATTCTCCACTGCGGAGAGAGCGGGATTCGAACCCGCGAAACCCTTTAGGGGTTTACACGCTTTCCAGGCGTGCCTCTTCAACCACTCGAGCATCTCTCCAATTATTCGCCTAGCTTCTTCTAAAACGACCGCAAAATACGAAAAAATTCCCATATGCAATCTTTTCAGTGCACAAATCTATAGTTTTTGCTTGACATATACACAATATCCGCGAAATAAATTTTGACTTCATTCGAAAAAAAGTGTCTATATGGGTTTATTTAGGCTTTTAAACAATTCTAATGTGTTTTTTCGAGTAGCGTTTACGGTTTCCTCTAGCGTGAGGCCGAATGTTTCCGCCACTTTCTCGGCCGTCTTCCATATGTAAGTAGGCTCATTCCGTCTACCTCTGTAGGGGACTGGTGAAAGATAGGGGGCATCTGTTTCCAAGAGTATCTTTTCAAGATCTGTTTGCCGGATGACTTCGGACAGTTTTGAATTTTTAAAGGTGACAACCCCGTTTATCCCGATCTTGAAGGTGGGCAGTTTCTTTATTTCTTCCAGCTCTTCCGTTGTGCCGGTAAAACTATGAAATACGCCCTTAAGTCTTTCCGCTCCGACTTTATGTATGCATTCCAGAACTTCCGGATATGCGTCACGGGTATGGATGGCTACGGGCAGGTTTAGATCGATGCTCCAACGCAGTTGTTCCTCGAAAACGATTTGTTGCTCCTTCAAATAAGTCTTATCCCAATATAGATCGATCCCGATTTCACCGATACCGCAATAAGTACGTTTAGATAGATAGGATTCCGTTTGTTTTAGGATATCGATATAATTGCTATCCACACTGGTCGGATGCAATCCCATCATGGGGAAAGCGAACTCTGGGTATCGATCGCATAAATCGTGCATTCTGTCAATCGTCGTCAGGTCTACGTTTGGCAGAAGCAGGGTGTCGATACCTGAGTCTTTTGCTTTTTGAGCCAGTTCGTCTTGCTCCGGATCGAAATCCTCCAGATATAAATGGCAATGTGTGTCTATTAAGCTCATGGATTAGGATTGTCTATGCATTAAATGATCACAAACCTCTTTTAGGATCGTTAATTTTTCGGGGGCGACTTGTAAAGCGTTTAAGTTCTCTACGGATGCGTCGTAATAGGCTTGGATTTTATTTTCTGTTAATTGTTTTAGCTGCAATTCGTTGTAGATAGAGGTGAATGCCTGTATCTTTTGAGCCGGGTCGAATTCTTTTTTATCCATCCAGCTACGGAGAGCTTCCGCTTGTTCTTTATTGGCCAGTCTGAGAGCGTTGATCAATAAGAATGTTTTCTTGTTGCAAAGGATATCGCCGCCAATGTTTTTCCCGAAAGTGGCGGTGTCACCATATACATCTAGTAAATCATCTTGCAGTTGAAACGCTAGACCTATATTGATACCAAACGCATATAAGTTGCCTGCGTCTTCCTGTGAGGCACCTCCGAGTAGGGCACCCGTCTTAAGGGCGCAGGCCAGTAGTACGGCTGTCTTTAGCCGGATCATCTCGATGTATTCTTCCTCGCTTACATCCATGCGAGACTCGAATTCCATGTCGAATTGTTGGCCGCCACATATTTCCGCCGCGGTTTGCGTAAATAAATCCAACACTTGTTTGAGGTGACCGTGTTCCGTTGATCCGATTAATAGATAAGCCGCTATTAGCATCGCATCTCCGGAAAGAATCGCCGTATTGGCATTCCATACCTTGTGTACGGTAGGTTTGTTCCTTCTTTTATCAGCTTCATCCATCAGGTCGTCGTGCAGCAAGGTGAAGTTATGGAAAACTTCCAGACCTAAAGCGGGCTTGATCGCATTCTCTATACTATTATTATATATATTACATGCCATCAACGTTAACGCCGGACGTATTCTTTTCCCTCCGAGGGACAAGATGTACTCTATCGGCTCGTATAAGCTCTTGGGAGGATTGGTGAATTGTAGTTGAGAGATCTCGCTCTCTATTCTTTGAAGTATATTCTCGAATGCTAACATAGCTGTATCAATTAATGGAGTTATGAAATAAAAAAAGGCTGCGAAAATGAAGCAGCCTTTTTGATATGTTTAATGTTATACTATTGCAATCTGAACGTGATAGGCACAGTATACTTAACACGTACTGGTTTACCTCTCTGCTTACCCGGAGTCCATTTAGGCATGGTACCGATCACACGAAGAGCCTCTTTATCCAATGATGGGTCTACACCACGTAATACCTCAGCGTCTACTACTGATCCGTCTCGGTTAACCACGAATGCGCAGATTACACGACCTTGGATACCATTTTCCTGTGCGATTACCGGATACTTGATTGATTTAGCGATAAACTTCAGCAATTCTGCGTCTCCACCGGGGAACTTCGGCATTTCTTCTACAACTGTAAAGATCTGTTGTGCGGACTCTTCTTCCTCTTCTACAACTGCGGGGGGAGTATAAACAGCCTCCTGCGCTGAGGTTTGGTCATCCTCTGATGATAAGATATCCTGCTGTTCCAATTCAACGTCATCTTCAACAACGTTCAAAACCTCGGTTACAACTGGTGCTGGAGGTGGTGGAGGTGGAGGAGGCGTATTCTCCGGTCTCGTGATTTCCACTTCTTCCTCGGCGATGATGTCTGCTACACCCTCGCTAGCCTGAACGACCATTACATCGCGGGTGCTCCATTCGAAGCCCACGAACAAGACAGCTAAGCCCACTACGAATCCCATCAGGATACTTAGAGACTTACCTCTCTCAAGGTCCGCTTTCGGTGATTTTTTAATTTCCATACGTTTATAATAATTTATAAGTGTTTTTCACTTCTGCAAAAATACAAATTATTTCATATATCAAACAAAAATGAGAGCGATTATATACCTTTTTGGCATTTTTCCCGTTTCTGTTAATGTGAAATCCGTATTTCTGAGATTTGCGGGTGTAAAGTAAAAACATTTTTCCGAATTAATGTATCTTTGAACGATTTTTTGCATGAAAATATGAGAAATAAACTATTTATACTGATTTTATTCGTTGTTACACTGTCTGTCTCAGCGCAAAACGGGAGCGAGGCGTATACTTTCTTACGTTTTCCTACCTCGACCCGGGCTAACGCCTTGGGTGGGCATACCGTGGCGTTGGTAGAAAGAGATCCTTCACTTATTTTCCATAATCCGGCGTTGCTAGGCGCGGAGATGGATGGGATGATCAACTTGAATTATATGAATTACATCTCGGATATCAACGTAGGAAGTGCCTTGTTCACGAAAGCGCATGGCGAGAAAGGGGCTTGGGGCGTAGGCGCTACGTTTATAAGCTATGGCGATATCCAGGAGGTGTTGCCGGATAATGTCGTGACCGGAGCGAGTCTTTCGGCGAAAGATATCAGCGTAAATGGTTTCTACTCCCGCGACTTGAGCGAGCGTTGGCGGGGTGGATTGTCGTTGAAGTTCTTGTATTCGGGCTTGGCTGATTATACCTCTATCGGTTTATGCGTGGATGCGGGATTGAGTTATTATAATTCGGATAAGGGTTTTTCTTTTGGTTTCGCCTTGAAGAATATCGGCGCGCAACTGAAAGCTTACGAGGATGAGCGACAAAAGATGCCTTGGGATATCCAGATGGGTATCACGCAGAAAATGGCGCATGCCCCGATTCGTTTTTCTTTGACGGCCCAATACTTGAACCGTTGGAAGTTCGATTATATCGATAATACGGATAAAGAGTATGACGGGGATTCTTTCGTTAAGACGTTGGCGAAGCATTTTATCATCGGCGTGGATTTTATCCCGTCCGAGAACTTTTGGGTGGGCGTAGGATTCAATCCGAAGGTCAATATGGATATGAAGTTGAAAGGCGGGGGAAGTTTCTCCGGCTTCTCGGCTGGCGCAGGCGTAAGGATCAAGATGTTTGACGTGGGCTTCTCGCTGGCGAAATATCATCCGTCCGCCATGTCGATGATGATTAGCGTATCTACGACCTTGGCCGATTTTAAGAAGGTGACAGAATAAACCTATACATTAATATATATATGAAGAAAATAGTTATCGCTATAGACGGCCACTCTTCCAGTGGCAAAAGTACCATGGCAAAAGATCTTGCCAAGGAGATCGGATATACGTATATCGATACGGGTGCCATGTATCGGGCCGTGACTTTGTATTGCATCCAGCATGGATTTTTTGAGGGAGAGAAGATTAAGGAGGAAGAGCTGAAGGCTTCTATCCATGATATCGATATTTCATTTCGTTTGAATGCGGAGACCGGCCGGCCAGATACCTATTTGAACGGTGTGAATGTAGAGAAAGAGATCCGTGGCATGGAAGTGGCGGATAAAGTGAGTCCGATAGCCACTCTAGGCTTTGTGCGCCGTGCGTTGGTCGCTAAGCAACAAGAGATGGGGAAGGCGAAAGGCATCGTGATGGATGGCCGTGATATCGGTACGGTCGTATTCCCGGACGCGGAGTTGAAGCTTTTCGTGACGGCCTCGCCGGAGGTACGTGCCAAGCGCCGGGTGGATGAGCTGGAGGCGAAGGGGATCCCCGCTTCTTACGAGGAAGTGCTGGAGAATGTGAAGAAGCGGGATTATATAGATTCAACCCGGGAGGAAAGTCCTTTGAGACAGGCGGATGATGCCTTGGTATTGGATAATTCCCATATGACTTTGGACGAGCAAAAGGCTTGGTTGCTGGAACAATATCATAAAGCGATCGGTTCATAAACGAGTGCTTGGAGTTTCCTATAAAGAAAACTTTTGTCTCTTCGAATGAAAACTATAGTTTCGTTACTAGGAAACAAAAGTTTCTCTTAGGGAAAACTCTAGTTTTGTTATGAAGAAACTTTAGTTTCTTGTGATTGAAAATTAAGAAAACTGTAAGTGCTTGTTTGTTAATGATATTATAGATATGATAGAAGTCGAGATAGATAAAGATTCCGGATTCTGCTTTGGGGTTGTTACCGCCATAGAAAGCGCGGAGCGGGAGCTGGGTAATACGGATACGCTGTATTGCCTAGGCGATATCGTTCATAACAGTTTGGAGGTGGAGCGGTTGGAGCATATGGGGCTGCATACGATCGATCATGGTGGCCTTTCAAAGTTGAGAGACCGGAAGGTGTTGCTCCGGGCGCATGGCGAGCCACCTTCTACCTATTCTTTAGCGAAGCGAAACAATATCACGATTATAGACGCTACTTGCCCGGTTGTCTTGCGTTTGCAGCGCAAGATCCATAAATGTTATCAAGAGACCCGGGCGAATAACACCCAGTTGGTTATCTATGGAAAGAAAGGCCATGCGGAGGTGAATGGCTTGGTGGGCCAGACAGAAGGCACGGCGATTGTTATCGAGAAAATAGAAGACCTCGATCGTCTGGACTTTACCCGTGCGATCAGTCTGTTTTCCCAAACCACGAAGTCCTTGGATGGATTCAAGGCGGTAGTGGCGGAGATCAAGCAGCGGATGGCGGAAGGGGTGGAGTTTAATTATTACGATACGATTTGCCGTCAGGTGGCGAATCGTCTTCCGAATATAAAAGCGTTCGCCTCCAGCCACGATTGGGTCTATTTTGTGGCCGGTCGTAAAAGTTCCAATGGAAAGATGCTGTTCGAGGAGTGCCGGAAAGCGAACCCGAATACGCTTTTTATTTCCGAGGTATCAGAGATTACCGAGCCTTTGCCCGAGGGCGTGCGCCGGGTCGGGGTTTGCGGCGCTACATCCACTCCCAAGTGGTTGATGGAGGAAGTGGCGGTCCGGATCAAGGAACTGAATGCTTCGGAATGATATTTTGATTAAGATTACGTGAACTTTCCGGGAGAAAGACAGAAGGATAACTAAATATTTACTACTTTTGCCGGAGAACATTAAAATCAATGACGCTATGTCTACAGTAAAGTGTGTTGGTATTTTAACGTCCGGAGGTGATGCCCCGGGAATGAATGCCGCTATTCGTGCGGTAACACGTTCCGCTATTTATAACGGAATGAGAGTGAAAGGTATTTACCGTGGTTACAAAGGGTTGATCCTAGATGAGATTGAAGAGTTTAAGACACAAAATGTCAGTAATATAATTCAACGCGGTGGAACAATTCTTAAGACCGCCCGTTGCGTGGAGTTCAAGACTCCCGAGGGACGAAAACAGGCCTATGATAAGTTGCAAGAGCATGGGATCGATGCCTTGATCGCTATCGGTGGTGACGGAACGTTGACGGGAGCGCGTATTTTCGCTCAGGAGTTTAATTTCCCGATCGTAGGATTGCCGGGTACGATTGATAATGACTTGTATGGCACGGATACGACGATCGGTTATGATACGGCCTTGAACACGATCATGGAATGCGTGGATAAGATCCGTGATACGGCTACCTCGCATGATCGTCTGTTCTTTGTGGAGGTTATGGGGCGCGACGCCGGTTTCTTGGCGTTGAACGGAGCGATCGCTTCTGGCGCCGAAGCCGCTATTATCCCGGAAATCTCCTTGGAGAAAGACCAATTGGCCGAGATGATCGAGAATGGATTCCGTAAGTCCAAGAACAGTAGTATCGTATTGGTTGCCGAAAGTGAGGTAACCGGTGGCGCTATGGGTGTCGCTGAGCGTGTGAAGAAGGAATATCCGCAGTTCGATGTGCGTGTCTCTATTTTAGGTCACTTGCAGCGTGGTGGTTCTCCTACGGCACAAGACCGGATCTTGGCGACTCGTATGGGTGTGGCCGCGATCGATGCCTTGTTGGATGATCAACGTAACGTGATGATGGGTATCCAGAACGACCAGATCGTTTATGTACCGTTCTCTAAAGCGATCAAGAATGATAAGCCTATTAACCGGGATTTGTTGAACACGCTCCGTGTTTCTTCAATCTAAATAAGGCATATATTTATACGAATAGGAACCCGGATGTAGCGATTGCGTACATCCGGGTTTTTATTTGAAGAACCTGATATCATGAAGAAGTATAGCGGCGTGGCCTTGAATGTAATCGTATTTGTCTTTCTGTTTATCTTCTTGAGGATATTCAGTGAGTACCACTTTTACTGTGTCGAGCAGAACCAGTTATTCCAGTTGACTCCCATTTTTATTATCGATAAGTTAATGCAACCGGGAGGTTTAGCGATGGTTCTCTCCGGTTGTTTGGTGCAATTCTTCATTCTCCCGAATGTGGGAGCTATGATAACGGCGGCCCTGCTGACAAGCCTAGGGGCCTTGTTCTGGGCGATCTTGAGGCGGATCGATCCGCGAAGCCATGGTATTTTATGGGCTTGGCTTCCCGTCCTATCCTTGTTGTTTGTGCAATGGGATTTTAATTACAGGTTTCAAGGAACGGTCGCCTTCGGTATGATGCTGCTTGCTTTATATCTCGTTTTAGGGATAAGGAATTTCATGCCTCGTTTGATAGCAAGTCTGTTTGCCTCCCTGTTACTCTTTGGGTTGGCCGGGCCGGTCTCTTTGTTGTTTGCCTTGTCCATGATGGGATACGAGGCCATGAGCCGGACGCCCCGTTGGTATTATTCCGCGATTTTACCGATGATCGTGTTGATCTTGGGTGGATTATGTGTGCGTTACTCGGTGATCGGAGAATACCGCTTTGTCTTTTTACCGGATAGTTATTATTATTTCCGTTTGGTGCCGGATAAGGTAATTTATTTCTCATGGATCGCTTTCTATGCGGCGCTGGTTGTAACCTGCCTCTGTAAAAACAAGGAATCATGGGCTGGTAAAAAGCGTCTAGCGCTGGGAATCTCCCAATTCATTATCTTAGGGCTTATCTTCTGGAAAGGCTTCGATCTATATGGCGAACAGAAATCATACCGCTTGAAGATGATGGACTATTTTACCCGGACAGAGCAATGGGACCGGATCTTGGTATCATGCAAGGAGCCGACCACTAATCAACTCTATTTATGTTACCAAAATATGGCTTTGGCTCGGAAAGGTATTCTGGCGGATGAGGCGTTTAAGTACACGCAGCACGGGCCTCGTGGATTAATGGTGGCATGGAATAAATCGACTACCATATCCGCCTTGCTGAGTGATGTTTATTTTACGATGGGAAATGTCGCCGCGGCTCAAGAGATGGCTTTCGAGAGTAATATCGGCGCTTTATGTGATGGAAATCCCCGCATGACGCAACGTTTGGTGCAAACGAACTTGATTTATGGAGCCTATCCGGTCGCGGAGAAATATATCGCTGTCTTAGAGAATACTTTCTATTATAAGGATTGGGCCAAAGCGCAGCGGAAATTCCTGTATAATGATGAGGCGGTCGAGACAGATCCTCTATTGGGGAATATGCGCAGGAACCTGCTAGCTGAGAATCATCTGATCCAGATGGATGGATTCGACACGGACTTGGTTCGCTTGGCGGAGCAGAATCCTTCCAATAAAGCCGCTTTCCACTATGCCGGCGTATTCTATCTTTTAGCAAAAGATGTGACGCGCTTTAAGACGTTGGTGGAAACCTATTACGGAACGGATTTACTCCCTTCTTTACCGGTCTCTTTTCAAGAGGCGGTCATCATCCTATCGGAGAAAGATCCGGATTACTGGAAACGTTTCGGTGTCTCGGAATCTATCGTAAGGCGATTCACCGATTATAAAAGGCAAGTGCTCGCTGGGCGGAATAATAGTAATGCGCTACCCGGTTTGATGTATCGCTCTTATGGCGATACGTATTGGTATTATTATATGTTTAAATAGGAGATGAGAAAAATGTATATAATAAGATGTATATGTCTGTGGATGATTCTGGGCTTGATGGCTTGTTCCGGTCCGGTACGTATACAGAAGAATCTGGAAGTCAAGCCGGAGATCTTTCCGGATTATGTGGATGTGACAATCCCGCCGAATATAGCTCCCTTGAATTTTAAGCTGAAAGACGCTTGCGCTGAGGCCCGTGCCATTCTCGAATGTGGCCCGGAGAAATTAGAGATCAAGACCGGGAAAGACGCTTGTTTCGTGATCCCGGCCTCCGGTTGGAAAAGGCTGTTGCGTGCCGCTTCCGGGAATCATCTGAATGTAACCGTACAAGCCTTCGTGAATGATGAATGGATCGCGTATGCCCCATTCACCATCAAGGTGGCGAAGGAGCCGGTCGATGGTTGGCTGGCTTACCGTTTAATCGAGCCGGGCTATGAGCTGTGGAACCGTATGGGTATCTATCAACGTAACTTGGAAAATTATACGGAGAACGCGATCATCGAAAATAAGATGAGCGGCAATAACTGTATGAACTGCCATTCTTTCTGTATGCAGAATCCGGAGAAAATGCTTTTCCATATGCGTGAGACCTACTCTTGTACCTTATTGATCGATGGAGATAGGGTGGAGAAGCTGAATACGAAGACCGATCAGACCCTTTCTCCACTGGTCTATCCTTCTTGGCATCCTTCCGGAAAATATGTCGCTTTCTCTGTGAATAAAACCAAGCAAGCGTTTCATATGAACGATAGGAATCGGGTGGAGGTATTCGACTCAGCCTCGGATGTAGTCGTCTATGATACGCAAAAGCATGAGATCGTGACTTCTCCGCTGCTGTCTTCAGAGGGAGCGTTCGAGACTTTCCCTACATTTTCCCCGGATGGAAATACGCTCTATTTCTGTTCGGCTAAAGCCCGTACGATGCCCAAGGAATACGATCAAGTGAGATACGATCTATGCTCAGTCTCGTTCGATCCCGCTACACGCCGTTTCGGGACGGTAGTCGATACTTTATATAAGGCATCGGAGATCGATAAAAGCGTTTCTTTTCCCCGGGTTTCCCCGGATGGAAAGTATTTGCTCTATACCTTGTCCGGTTATGGGAATTTCTCTATTTGGCATAAGGATGCCGATTTGTACATGATTGATTTATCGACTCTGCGAAGTTATCCATTGGAGGCGGCGAATAGCGACGATGTGGAAAGCTATCATTCATGGAGTAGCGATAGTCGTTGGATCGTGTTTAGCAGCCGGCGGATGGATGGTTTGTATACAAGACCGTTTATCGCTTATATCGATGAGAAAGGACAGGCTTGCAAACCTTTCCTGTTACCCCAGAAGGATACGGATTTTTATTTTCGCTTTATGAAATCCTACAATATACCTGAATTCATCACAGGAGAGGTAAAGAGACAAGGACGCACGTTGGCCGTAAAAGCGAAAGAAGATAAAGGAATTGATGTAAGGTTCAAGTGAAAAAGAGTGTCGCATGATCCGATCGTGCGACATTCTTATACTTTTATTTCGTAGCGATATGATCCAAGAATAAATCAATCATTCGTTTGGCTGCCACGAAAGAGCTGATCTCGTTGTTCAAGACTTGCTTCTCTGTTTGTTCCAGCATGCCTTCTACCGCTGGGTTATGGTAGAACTTATCCCGCAGCGTGTCGTTGATGCTTTCGTACATCCAGTATTTAGCTTGCTCGTTACGTTTATAGTTGAAGTAGCCATTCTTTTTGGTGAACTCCATATACTCTCCGACCATATCCCATATTTCCTTGATACCTATGTTGTAATAACCGGAATAAGTCAATACTTTCGGGAACCAACCTGATTCCGAAGGTGGGAAAAGATGCAAGGCGTTCCGGAACTGAGCGGCGGCGAGATTCGCCTTATCGATATTGTCTCCATCCGCTTTATTGATAATAATACCGTCCGCCATTTCCATGATACCTCGCTTGATACCCTGCAATTCATCGCCGGTACCGGCAAGTTGGATCAATAGAAAGAAGTCCACCATAGAATGTACGGCCGTCTCGCTTTGTCCGACACCCACGGTCTCTACGAATACGGTGTCGAAACCGGCGGCCTCGCATAATACGATCGTCTCACGGGTCTTACGGGCGACCCCCCCTAAGGAGCCTGCGGATGGTGAAGGACGGATAAAGGCGTTTTTCTCTCTCGACAAGGCCTCCATACGAGTCTTATCTCCTAGGATACTACCTTTCGAGCGTTCGCTACTCGGGTCGATCGCTAGTACGGCAAGCTTACGCCCTTGGTTGATCAAGTGCATGCCGAAAGAGTCGATAGAGGTACTCTTTCCCGCTCCGGGAACACCCGTAATACCGATACGGACCGATTTTCCGGCGAAAGGCAAACATTTCTCGATAATCTCCTGCGCCACCTGTTGGTGCTCATGCTTAGAGCTTTCCACCAAGGTAACCGCTTGACTGAGTATCGTGATATTCCCTTTTAAGATACCTTCCACGAATTCGGAAGGCGTATATACCTTGCGTTGGGCACGCTTTTTTATATAAGGATTTACGGTAGGGACATCCGCAATGCCCTTATTCACTTTCAATCCCTTGTACTGATCATCGTTTTCTGGATGTTCCATATTAATAATTCATTATTTATATGCGGTGACCTTGATCAAGCGAATAGGCCCGTTCGGGTCGTTGCATACGACATTAATAAGTGCTTCAAGTTTTGTCTTTATCTCTTTCGGTCGCAAGGTTACTTTGAAAGTAGCGGTCGCTCCCGGTTTAAGTTCTTTCTTGCCGCCGGACAAATCGACACGCTCATCATCACAAGTGACGCTGTAGATCGTGAGCGGAGTTTTTCCGGCATTCGTAATCTCAAATGTACCCGATACCTTACCACCGATCAACGGAACGATGTTTTTCTTGTTCGGTAGCTTGCCGAATTCCAGTAAAGTGCCGGATAATTCCGCTATTGGGGCTTGGGCTTTATCCGCAGCGGATAGTTTGCTGAAATTATCGATCACGTTGGCGGAGATCTGGATCTCTCCGGATACTTCCTTCTTTCCGGCGTTCTGTACCATGACCGGCAAAAGCGTAGAGACTCGTCCTTTTCGCTTCAAGACCTTGGCATCCATAAGGATCGTAATGGCACCGACCTCGTCCGGCTGAAGGGTAGCCGGGTTCACCTGTACGTTGAGATAGTGAGGTACTTTACCCAGATGAATCGTAGCCGAGGTCTTTCCCTCGTTCTTAATGTTGATCTTCTCGCCCAACGTTTCCTCCGGACGGATACTGCTGAATAGAACAGTCTTCGTATGCAGCTTCAGATCACCGATAGAATAAGGATACGTAAAGACCGGCTGCGAAGGTTTCGGGGTGACATTTCCCTTAATGGCTAGGCTGTAACTCCCTTTCTTTCCATTGCTGAATATCGATACGGTTTTATAAAACGGGCCGGGGCGTCCTTTCGGATTATACGTTATCTTAACTTCACCGGTCTTACCGGGAGCGATCGGCGACTTGGTCCATTCCGGCCGTGTACAACCGCATGACGCAGTAACACGGGTGATGACCAAAGGGGCGTCTCCCGTATTCTTTATCGTGAAAGTATGACTGGCGAATCCATCGGCCTCGGCTATTGTCCCGAAATTATAAGTCAACTCGTCCGACAAGATTTGGGCGCCTTGTTGTGCCCAAGCTGTCGTTATAGATATAATTGCTGTAAGAGCAAGGATCAACCTTTTTATATTCAGCATTCCAATTGGGGGTTTTTTACGTATTTCTTATTCAACCTCTCCCCGGATGTTCATGATGAAGCTTCCGGTTTTCCCGTTACTGTATACGGAAATGGTCTTCGTGAAAGGACCCGGACGTCCTGCCGGATCGAAAGTAACCTTGATCTGGGCTTTCTTACCCGGAGCTACCGGTTCTTTCGGCCATTCCGGGGTCGTACATCCGCAAGACGCGATTACACGTGTAATGACCAGAGGCATATCGCCCGTATTGGATACTTCAAACGTATGGGATACTTTTCCGTCTGCTTCCTTGATGGTACCAAAATCGAAACTGGTTGTTTCTGCGGAAATAACTGCTTTCTTCTGAGCCGAAGCCATTCCTGTCGCTAACAGGATCGCCATGAAAATAAAAACTATTTGTTTCATCTTATCGTTTAGTTTTAATTCGAATTACAAAGATAGTCATTTCAATTGAAAGTTGAGAATTGAAAATTGAAAATTAGAGGAAGATAACGCTTCTTGCGATGCCCATTCTTACCTTCTTACGGTGCCCATTCTAACCCCCTTATACTGGGCATTGTAAGGAGGTTAGAACGGGCATTGTAAGAAAAGGCTTGTTTAGGGCATGATCCGCAAGCTTTCTCCGGCGGTGTGCGACACGAATTCCGGGGCGTACATACATTGAATCGTACTGATACCTCCGGCGTATTCGCCGCTACGGGATACGTAGACCGGATATTCCAAGACAAACGTACCTTCCGGCAGACGATTGATGAAGAAATTCTCGGATACGTCTTTCGGGGATCTGTAATACCAGATACCGTCTCTTGATTCCGGGCCGGAAAGTTGATCGGCCGGTTCGAAGCAGCCCGCACGTAGATCTTTCAAGAATACGTAATTCATTTCACGGTCTGTCCGGATCGTTAGCCGAACGATTACCTTGTCTCCGATGCGGAGCGGCTGCTCCGGCGTTACGGGACGGATTTGGCGGTTGGTACCGTTATTGGTCTCGACGAATAATTTCTTCTCGACACTCAACACCCCTTTTTGTCCTTTTACCTTGTCGATCTCTTGGAAGTATTGCTCGTAAACAGCTCCCCATGCCGGCGTGTTTCCTTCCTTGCGGATCGAGAGCACGGGGTTGGCGGAACTATTTGCCGGCTCGTTCGGAAGTATCGTTTTGAGGTAACCGGTGGCGATTTCCCCTTCCGCGGTACTATAGGTCTTGCCGTCCCATGTCGCTACACAAGTGTTTTGCGTGTTCAGCCAATCGCTACCCGTGAGTAGCAAGGCGTAAATGGCGTTTACCGTGGCGGGTACGGATTCCCAGTTTTGTGTACGTTTCTGGTTTAGCAACCATTGTTTCATCCGGTTTGTATTCTGGGTATCCGGCGCGATTTCGTTAAAGACGGACATTAATAAGCAATGCGTGTCGATCGGTGAGGTGAAATAATCACTCCCCCTGCGGTTGTTTGCCCAATACATACCTTTCTCCTCGGAGATCGTAGCGGTCTTCTTTAGCCATGTCAGGATCGCTGTCGCCACCTCCTTTTTACCGTTTCGATGCATTAACAAGGCGATTTCGCCCTTGCTGATTAAAGAATATTGATTCCAGTGCTTCTCCGCTTGGTTCGTATAGAAACGGATCGCTTCCCGGGCGTCTCCCAGTTCCGGGATATCCCGGTAGGAGCTGCGGACGAATAAGAACTCTACCTGCTCCGGCGAGGGCCATGCGTTTTGCCATTTCTTATCGTATTTCAGCAAGTTCTCATAATCCGTTTGCATACTTTTGTCCAAGAACTTGAGGGCCTTCATTTGCATCTCTTTCTCCGCTTGCCCATATTGGATCGCGTTTAGCTGTACAAGCTGTGACATACCTTTCAGGATAGAAAGCGTGATCGCACGGCTTGCGGGGAAACCTTTGAACCAGCTCCATCCACCCTCTTCGTTCTGTTGTTGGATCAGTTGTTGCAAGGCCGCTTCCCGTAATCCGTCCGCACGGTTTAGGTCGAACAATAAAGACAAGCGTTGTTTTTGCTCTGTCTCGTTATCGGCGGCCAGTACCCAAGGCGTCTCTTCCAAGAGTATGTTCTTCAGCTCTTGGTTCTTTTCCAAGTTTGAATAGAGGGTAGAGGCATTCCCTCCTTGGGCGGTCCATTGGTTGATCACTTTCTGGATGCGGGGATGGGCTTGGGCGATATAGGAAGCCAACGTATTGCTGTAATAAGCGGCAAACCAAGATAAGATATTATCATTGTTCGGCTGTGTGATCGTTGGTAATGCCTGTACCGCGTACCAAATCGGATTCCCGGTCATCTCCAGCGTGAGACGGAACGGTGTCGCTCCCTCCGAGTTCCCGGAGATACGGATTTGTTTCTCTCCTTCCTTGAGCAAATAGAACGGGGTACTTTCCGTGATAAGCAATTGATTGGAAAGAACCGGTACGATCTGCTGCTCCCCGTCGCTTCCCTTTTCAGAGTCGGCTAGGATACGTACGCCCAGTAGGCTGATCTGTTTGGGAACCGGGATCATCCAGCTTACAGTAGCGATGCTATCCGGTTGCAACTCAAACGGACGTTGTGACTTGCTCAAGCAGATAATCGGTTGGTCTGTAGCGGGATCGAATAGTTCGATGCGTACACGGCCGGATACCGCTTCCTTGGAATTGTTGATGACTTGCGTGCTGATGCTGACCTCATCCCCTTGGCGGACGAAACGAGGTAGATTCGGTAGAACCATCAAGGGTTTGCTGCTAATGACCTCTTTCGTAAGCAGACCGTATTTTAGGTCTTTGGTGTTGGCCAACATCTGTAGTTTCCAAGTCGTATTACTTTCCGGCAGGGTGAAATTTACGAATACGTCTCCTTCCTCGTTCGTTTGTAAGGTCGGGTAGAAGAAGGCGGTTTCCGCGAAGTTCTGCCGGATTTGCTCCGGACTTATCGGCTGGCTGCTCTCTTTGGCGAAAGGATCGGATAGGCTGAACACGGGTTCCCCTTCCGTAGATTCCACACTAGGCTCTTCTAACACGGCGCTGTCTTCCATGATGTTCATGGATTCCGCCACTACTGGGGCTGCCGCGGATTTCAGCATGATACCACCCGTGGCGAAAGCCCGGTTGCTGGAGCCGTATCCTCGTATGACAATCTCATTGAATAGACCGAACCAATTTAAACGGTCATACTGATATTGAGGTACTTTTATATACTTGGCCTCTGTCTGGTCATATTGATAACTACGCTGGAATCCGGCTCCGGTTGAGAAACGGGGAGCTTGTAGCAGGATCGTTCGCCGCGGGGAGAAATACCAATTGAATGGTATGATTTTATCTAGCGAGGCATCATACATGCTGGTCAGTACCTCGGCGGATACGATCGTGGAGTCTGCGTCGGTGATACGGAATTTCCAGCTCTCTTTACTTCCCGGAAGTAAACGATCCCGGAAGGTTATCGGCTTGATGGTTAATTGTCGGTTGGGTAGCTGAAGCTCTACGGGTACTTGGGTAATATATAGTTCACCCTCTTTTACGAACGTAAAGGATACGATGATTCCGTCTCCATATTCCGGCTTGAACGGGATCTTAAACCGATGGTTCGCGTCGCTTAGCTTAATCAACTCGTGATGGATGCGGTTATTTCCGGCAAACCATTCATAGAGCACGTAGGCGTCCTTGTCGGAGGTGCCGAATACGATCTCCGCTTCCTCCCCGGGTAAACAAGTTGTCTTCTCTTTCAGCAGCCAAGTATGGGTAAATACGGGAGGACGCTTGTCGTTCTTTCCGTATAGGATGAAATCGGACTGGTTCTTACTCTGCCGTCCTTGGCTATCTTTGGCTTCTACTAAAATACGGTAACGCCCGGAGGGCAATTGGCTGAAAATAGCCGGACTGATCTCTTTGCCACTGGTAAAGCTACCGGAAGCTACTTGCTTGCCTTCTTTATAGCTCTCTCCGCTGTTCTTATCGGATCGGTTCGCGATCAGTTCTACGATCTTGAAAGTACCGGAGGTGGAAACCATCTCCCCATTGATTGTCCGGGCTTCGACTACGGCTTTTACCGAGTCTTTCTCGATTTGTGGCGGTAGGTTCGTGAATAAGACGATACTGGATTCTCCTACCGAGAAGGTGTAATTCGCCTCTTGGGTCTCTCCCTTGCTATCGGTTACGGTAGCCGATACCTCGTAGGTCTGGTATGCGGAAGCGTATGGATTCGTATCCTCCTCTTTTTGGGGACGGAAAGATACGTTGAATGTCCCATCGCCGGAAAGGGTGGTACTCCCTTCCGCAACTTGTGTCGGAGCGCTCGGACGGAAATACCTCCACGACAGGAAGGGCCTGCGTGTAATACGCCAAGTGACATCTCCGCTGGGCAGTGACACGCCGGAGAATGTAGCCGCCTTGCCTTGTATGGTAACGGAATCGCCGAAAGCGATATCGCCCTTGATCGGGAGGAAGTACGCTTGGAAAGTCGGACGTTTGTATTCCTCTACATGAATATATACGCTCATCTGTCCGGTACTTAACCGGAAGACGCCGCTTAGGGTCTGTTTGGGGAGGGAGAACTCTCCGTTAAAGGAACCGAACTCATTGGTCGTGACTTTCTTCTGGGCTATCTCTTTCCCGTTAGCGTCGTATAAGGTCACCGTAAAAGGCTGTCCGGCCACGGCATGCGGGTCGTTCGAGTCTTTTACATAGGCGAGGCCTTTGAAGAAAATGGTTTGTCCCGGACGGTAAAGCCCACGATCCGTAAAGATCGAGACTTCTACCGGGTTCTTTTCCGATCGACGGCCGGAACCCATCGGATAGATATTTGTCAACATAGCGTTGGTATCTCCCGGTCTGCTGGCTTGGAACGCCAATACTTGACTGTTCGCCGGAAGCGTGGCCAAGCCTTCCCGGTCTGTCTTGACGGTACCCAGTTCTTGCAAGCTACGACGCTGACCTCCGTAATAGGTAACGATAGCCCCCTCAACAGGCTTCCCGCTAAGATAGTCGGTAACCATGACCTCTTGTTTATTACCGGAAAGATTACGATAGATTGCGGCCAATCGGGTTACGCTAACCGTATTGATCGTCTTTAGCTGTTGTCTGGGTACGGTTACGACACATTCATACAATCCCGGTTGATCCATAGATATATGTAAGGTTGTATCTTGCTGCGAATAGCTGTTGGGCAGTAGCAAAGAGAATGTCTTCTCATTTACGAGTTGTCCCAAGGTGCTGCTACTTGATTTTTTTGCGGATGTATGGGCTGCCGCTTGTAAAGGTGTTTTCGAGCTTCGATAGATTTGTACGATGACTTTCTGTACATTCTTATATTCCAGCTTGATCCCCAGTTGCTGTCCCGGATAAACCGTATTGTTTGTAGATACGGATAAAGTAGGTTGTTCCAATTGCGCCAAGCGATTCTTTAAGATAGCCGTGCGAGGGTAACCGGAATACCGCTTGATACCCTCCTCGCATAGTTTCACCTCTTCCGCTTTGATAGAATCCCATTGGGTAGAGACGTAACGAAACATACTGCCGCTAACCAAATCCAATTTAGCGATTAAGATCTCGGTGGCATAGTTTTGAGAAGCTAAGTTCCTGTAAAGCTCATCCAATGCGTTCATGTAAGCCTCGAAAGACTCTTTATCCCTTTTATCCCCGTAAAGGAATCGTAGGTAATCCAATTCCGTAAGGAGGACCGATTTCATATTCGGCTCCTTATTTTGAAAGGCGATCAAGTCTTTATAGATCTGTACGGTTGGTTGGATGTCCAGTGCCCGGAAGGCAAGGAACTCATAGAGGGTCGGACGCAGGGTTTGCGAGTCCTTTCCGATCTCCAGAATATCCTTGAACTTGCTGACAGGCGTATTTTGCAATAAAGCCGTAGGTCGCAATGATAAATCGATCTCTTCCTTGATCTTATCCGTGAATAAGTTGGAAGTCCATACCCGGATATCCTCCGGGATATAACCGCTTAATTGGGTTCTTTGGTTGATGGTCCACTGGTTCCGTTGGTAGTAATTCTGATACATCTCCGCCAGCATGGAATGTAATACCGCCACGGAAGCCGAGTCGGCGCAACTGTTGGTGTAATTCTCCACCTCCTTGATCAGTTCCGGGAACTGATCATCGTTTACCTCCATCTGTTCTTTCATTTTAAGGATAAGATTCTTGATCACCATAGGGGTATTCTTATCGTTTATAGCTTGCGTGATAACAGAACTTTTTTGTTGAGGCTGGGCGGCCCGGCTATACATAATAACCGCCGAGATGCCGCAAAGTATCAGGGCAGATAAAATAATTGCTCTTATCTTCATATCTTTTGGGTTTTATAAGTTTAACAATAAACCTTTCCTATATAGATACAAAGAAAGAGCAAAAAGTTGTAAAACGTACGTTAATGTTTATTTTTTGCGCACGTAGGTGATGTAGGTGTAGGGGTAAGGGTTCTTCTCGTCTGCGGGATACTCCTCACGTTCAGTCTCTTCCCAAAGGTCCCAGTTTACGACGGGAAAGAACGAGGTAGCGTCGGGAAACTCATGATGGATGCGGGTAATATACATTTTGTCGGCTATTCTCAAGGCCTGTCTGTAGACCAACGCACCGCCAATGATGAATATCTCGTCCTCTTTCTCACATAAATCCAGAGCGGCCCCCATAGACTCGCAAGCGAAACAATTCACGAAACCAGCTTCGGGCATAGTCGTCAATACGACATTCTTCCGATTGGGCAGTGGCGCTACAGGGAGAGACTCGAATGTCTTACGTCCCATGATTACCGCATGTCCCGTGGTTAATTCCTTGAAACGCTTCATGTCTGAAGGCATGTGACATAATAATTGCTGATTCTTTCCGATCGCGCTTTTATCTGCGATTGCTGCGATGATAGAAATTGTACTCATAGACTTATTGATTTATGATTTGTAATTTATGATTTATGAATTAACTGTCAACTGTCCATCGTCAACTGCCAATTCTCAGACAGCCACTTCTCCCTTGATGTGGGGATGCGGGTCGTATCCGGTCAAATTGAAATCCTCGAACTTAAAATCGAAGATGCTCTTTACGTCCGGGTTGATCTCCATACGTGGCAACGCACGTGGCTCACGTGTCAATTGTAACTTAACTTGCTCCAAATGGTTGCTGTAGATATGGGCGTCTCCCAACGTATGAACAAAATCTCCCGCTTTAAGGCCGGTAGCTTGTGCCATCATTTGTAATAACAAGGCATAGGAGGCAATGTTGAACGGAACGCCAAGGAAAATATCCGCGCTACGTTGATACAATTGTAGGCTCAACCGTCCGTTCGCCACGTAAAACTGGAAGAAAGCGTGGCAAGGAGGCAGGTTCATGTTGTCTAAGTCCGCCACGTTCCATGCGCTTACAATGATTCGTCGTGAATCCGGGTTATGCTTGATCGTCTCCACGGCCTCGGTGATCTGGTCGATAGATCCTCCTTTATAATCCGGCCATGACCGCCATTGGTAACCGTATATATGCCCAAGGCTACCATCCGCGTCGGCCCACTCGTTCCAGATGCGTACGCCATGATCTTGCAGATATTTTACGTTGGTATCTCCATTCAGGAACCATAACAATTCGTAGATGATAGACTTCAGATGCAGCTTCTTGGTAGTGAGTAGCGGGAATCCCTCTTCCAGATTGAACCGCATCTGATGACCGAATACGCTGATCGTTCCCGTACCCGTCCGGTCTTCTTTTCTAACTCCCTCGGTAAGCACTCTATTGAGCAGCTCTAAATATTGTTTCATTACTCACTTATTACAATAGTGTGCAAATGTACAAAAGTGAATCGTATTATACTAGAATAACGGGTCAAAATATGAAATCGGTTGAGGATTCAAACGGTTTCTTCATGTATCCTTGGCTGTTTCTTCGGGAGGTATTAGGGGATTTGTATGAAGGTCTAGCTTATTTATCAGCTGTTGGATGATCATCTAACAGCTGTTGCATGATCTTCCAACGGCTGTTGCATGATCATCTACCAATTGGTGGATGATTAAGATGTCAAGAGGAAGGGTGTAGTACTTCGAGTAGAAATCGGTAAGGATTCCCGAGAAAATGCGTAAGGATATTGGACCTCATGTGGATAGAATGCGTATCTTTGCCCGAAGAATAACATTTATTAATTTTAAAGGTAAGAGATGAAAAAACTTTGTTTTGCGGTCATGGCAATGTGTATGTTATTGTCATGCGGAGGTAAGAATGAGAAGAGGGCGGCTACGGAAGAGGCCACTCTTTCTGGTTTGATGAAGTCGGATTTTGTATCTGAGGTAGATGGTAAGCCGACTGCTTTGTATGTGTTGAAGAATAAGAAAGGGGCTGAGGCTTGCGTAACGAATTGGGGCGGACGCTTGGTTTCCGTGATGGTGCCTGATAAGAACGGTAAGATGACGGATGTTGTGCTTGGGTATGATAATATCGCTCAGTATGTAGCTTTTCCGGATAATAACTATGGTGGTTTGATCGGACGTTATGGCAACCGTATCGCGAATGGTAAGTTTACGTTGGACGGAACGGAGTATCAACTTCCACAGAATAATAATGGGCATTGCTTGCATGGAGGTCCGAAAGGATATCATGCGGTAGTTTGGGACGCGAAACAGATCGATGACCAAACCTTGGAGTTGACTTATCTATCGAAAGACGGTGAGGCAGGTTTCCCCGGTAATCTGGATATCAAGGTGATCTATAAGTTGACGGATGATAACGCCGTTGATATTAAATACGAGGCGACGACGGATAAACCTACTGTCGTGAATTTGACGAACCATAGTTATTTTAATCTTTCCGGTGTTCCCGGCTCGCAAATCATGGATCATACGATCATGATCGACGCGGATACATATAATCCGGTGGACGAGACTTTGATCCCGACCGGTATCGAACCCGTGGAAGGCACGCCGATGGATCTTCGCAAACCGGTAGTGGTAGGCGCAGATATCGACAATCCGTTTACGCAATTGGTTTACGGTGGTGGTTACGATCATAACTGGATATTGAACGCCGCCGGCGATATCAATAAGGTAGCCGCTAAAGTTGTATCTCCGACAAGCGGTATCGTTATGGAAGTTTACACCAACGAGCCGGGTCTTCAATTCTATGCCGGTAACTCAATGACGAAAGCGGGTGATAAAGGCAAGTTAGGTGTGGTTTACCCACATCGTGGCGCCCTATGTCTGGAGACTCAACATTACCCGGATAGCCCGAACCAGCCGGCATTCCCGAGCGTAGTGCTTCGTCCGGGCGAGAAATATACGAGTGAGTGTATTTATAAGTTCTCGGTAGAGTAAATAAGGAAGAAAGTTCCGGATTTGGAAATATCCACATAATGGTGAGGCGTATATACATAAATAGGATGTATATGCGCCTCTCTTTTTTACTCACGGAAGCATCTTGTTTATAGTGGAAGAATTTATCGCTAGAGAGTATACGCTATCTTTTCCCAATAGATTTTAAAAGAGAAAAATAAATCCATATGATGTATGAGAAAAAGCGTTATATTTGTATCGATAAAGTAAACTCTTGTGGAAATTCAAGGGTTTATGAATCAAAGTGTGATTACGATAAGCGTTTAAGATATTATCTTTGGAACTGAAAATCGCCAAGTTTCAAGTCGGACAGAGATAATAGGCAACTAAACGCTCACGCTTGTTATATATACTGCCTAATAGTATACGTAATAAGGCGTGGGCTGTTGTTTATTATTTGTCCGATGGGTGTTTGGCGATGCCTCAGTTTCGAATAGTAGATTAACAGTTCCCACGCTTCTTTTTTGTAGCATATAGAAATACCGAACAAGGTGAACGGTCCGGTTTGAGGGAAACGTATATGGAGGTAATTAAAAAGCAACGTTTGGCTGTCTGTCGTATATTATTGGATGTAGTGGAAGGTGCGTGTGAGGTCCGTGATCCGGATCTGATCATGCGGACTCGTCATTATCCGGCACTTCAAAAGGAGATGTGTTTTGCGGATCGGGATTGGGAAGAAGCGAGAGATTTGAGTGTACTTGCCTGCTTGGTACTATCCAAGGAATTGCATTATAAGGTTAAGATGATGATCGGTTTGGTAGCTCATGACTTGTATTCAAGGGAGTCCTCGGTCTCTTATCAGCAACGCCTGTCCTTCGATGTGCTGATGAGTGCGATCGATTGGCCGGTCTCTTTTAAGGAGATCACGCTCTTTGCTCCCTCAAAATAAGTTATAGTTTGTACGTAAGACCTTGAATTCCGTTCTGCGGTTGATCTGGTCGGCGATCTCTTGCTGTTCCGGCGGCAGGGCAAGGATGAATTCCTCGGTAAGCACATCGCCTTCTTTCAAGAAATCGAATTGTTTAGCCATCTTCTTATTGATCGTCTTGGGAACGCTTTCTCCATATCCTTTCGCTTCCAGACGAGCCGCCTCGATACCTCCCGCTATTAGGTAATCCACGACCGATTGCGCACGGCGTTGAGCCAAACGCTCGTTATACTGGTCCGTACCTTTCCGGTCCGTGTGGGCACCCAGTTCGATCGTTACGTTCGGGTTATCGTTCAGCATCTTGATCATCTCGTCCAAAGCTTTCTTGGATTCCGGACGAAGGGTCGCTTTATCGAAATCGTAGAAAATGTTATCGATAACAACCGGCTTGCTGATCGGAGAGAGAAAGAAATCCACGATATACGTCTCGTTTTTCTCCTCGGGGCCGGTATGCAACTCGTAATTCTGGTTGAGGTAACCACGGGCGCTGGCCATCATGACATAACGGATGTCCCGTTCCAACTCGACACGATAGGTACCGTCTTTCTTGACCGGGACTTTCACGTTCAGTCCGTCTTTTCCGACGATGCGTACGGTAGCGTCCTCGATCGGATATTCATCGACATCGTTTACGATTCCTTCGATGAAGATGGTGATCGTAGGCCGTTCAAAGGAATATATATGGTCATAGCCCCGTGCGTCGTTGCGGTTGGAGCAGAAGAAGCCCCGTTCCTCTTTTCCGGCGAAGGTGATACCGAAATCGTCTGCCATAGAGTTGATGGGAGCGCCTAGGTTCTCGACCTTCCACTTCCCTGTACTGTCTTGCGTGGCCTTGAACAGATCGAGGCCGCCCATTCCCGGATGTCCGTTGGACGCGAAATAAAGGGTGACGGAATCCCGGACATACGGGAACATCTCGTCTCCCGGGGTGTTGATCTCTTCTCCTAGGTTCTCCATCGGGCCGAAATCGTTTCCCGCTACCCGGGCACGGAAAATATCCTTGCCACCGAAACCGCCCACGGCGTCGGATACGAAATACAAGTATTTGCCGTCCGGCGAGATGGAAGGATGACCGAGGGCGGTAACCGAGTCTTTTACGATCGTCGCACGGGTTCCTTTTCCCCATTTGGCGCTGCTTCGGGTAGATATGTAAATCTCGGCGGTACGAGGGCCTTCCGGATCTTGGGCGCAATAGGTATAATACATCGTGTTTCCATCGGGGGAGAAAGAGGGGGTTCCTTCGTCGTATTCCGTATTCACCTCGTCTTCGAGCTCTACGGGAGCTAGCCAAGCCCCTTTCTCGTCTTGCTTGACAAGGAAGAGGTTATTGTTATTTTGCCCGGTGATGGCGCTGACTTTCGCGTCTTTGTCTTTCGAGCGGGAAGAAGCGAAGTATAGTTGGTCGTATTTATCTCCGGCCAGCATCGGACTGAATTCTCCCCGGCGGGAATTGAATTTATCCATGCGTCTTACCTCGTAGCGGGTAGGGTTCTTTTTCCATCCGGGAGCTAACTCGCATCCTTGTATGCCGTTGATGGCTAATAAATTGCTAGGATCGTTCTCCATGTAGATATCGTAGTTCTTGATCGCCTCCGGATAACGTCCGGTCTTCTGCAGCATCTGTCCCATGCGTAGGTAGACGGTACTATCGGGGTAATCATAGCGGATGGCGTTCATATAGGCGCTAGTCGCTTTCGCCGTATTATTGATCAACCGGTTACATTCGGCCATACGGTAAGCGATATAGCCGCGCAAATCCCTTTTCTTCGGGGATGTTTTCGTGTAAACCTTACGATAAATGGCGGCTGCCTCATAGTATTCCCCGATACGCTGCTTCTCCTCGGCATCGCTCAACTTCGCCGATTTGCAGGAATACAAGGAAGATACGATAAGCAAAAATAAAACATATATAGTAAAATGCGCTTTCATTCAATCTGGAATATATTCGTGCAAATATAACGAATTGTATGGGATCTTATTGTATGTTGAAAGAAAACAGTTACCTTTGTAGAAAACGAAACCTATTCAGATGAATCTATTAAGTAAGTCAAAAGTTGCTATGGCTATGGAAGGATTACCGGAGCATTTTTCTATGGACCAGCTTGTCGATAAGATGTCTTTTGTCGATAAGGTCTGTATTGGAATAAAAGAATCAGAAGAAGGAAAAGTGTTAACCAAATTGGAATGCCGGAATAAACTAGCGAAATGGTTGAAGTAAAATGGACTGATTTTGCGATCCAAAACCTTAATGAAATTGGAGATTATATTGAGAAGAAGAGTTATACCTCGTATGCTTCCCGAGTTGTAAGTGGATTGTTTGCGGCGGTAGATGTTTTAGAACGTTTTCCTTTGGCCGGGCGTATGGTTCCGGAGTTTCAAGATACGACTATAAGAGAGCTTATCCGGATGAATCATTACCGGATTGTTTACAGAGTGGTTAGTGAGAGCCGAATAGATATTTTAACTGTTCACCATTCGGCTCGTATTTTACATGCATCTATATTAACAAGGAACTATCCCCATAACTTAGAAACCTGAAATCGTGCTCTAAGGCATACTCATAGATGGATTCCCAGTTTCCTTTTACGAAAGCGGAGATCAGCAAGAGCAAGGTGCTTTTGGGCTGGTGGAAGTTGGTGACGATTCCTTTTACGATCTTGAACTCATAGCCCGGGGCGATGATGATTTGTGTAGCTGTTACCAGCGTATCCGCATGATGCTTATCCAGATAATCGAGGATGTTTTGAAGAGATCGCTCCGCTGTCAGCCGGTTGTTATTGGTGTCGTAAGGCATCCATTGTTTTACGACGAGATCTTCGGAAGTCGCTTCCGGGTTACTGTCAAGAATCACGCCCATGTAATAGAGACTTTCCAAGGTCCGTACGGAAGTCGTTCCTACGGCGATGATATTTCCAAGGTTGCTTTTGATACGTTCGATGGAACTGCGGCGGACGGAGATAAATTCCGTGTGCATCTCGTGCCCTTCGATCGTGTCGCTTTTTACCGGTTTAAAGGTACCCGCTCCGACATGCAAGGTGACTTCTTCCCGCCCGATGCCCCGAGCATCTATATCGGCAAGTACTTCCGGAGTGAAATGAAGTCCGGCGGTCGGTGCGGCGACGGAGCCTTTTATCTTAGAATAAACTGTTTGATAGGTCTGTAGGTCGCTCTTCTCTGTTTCCCTGTGCAAATAAGGAGGAATCGGCAAGACCCCGGCGGCATCCAAGATATCGGCGAACGTATAAGCTTCATTATCCCAAATGAATTCGATCAAATGTGTGTCACCATGAGACTTTTTCTTATCCGCTGTCAGCACGACCGGTTGATCCTTAATGAAGATCGTTTTGGATAAAGTGCCTTCTTTCCATTTCTTAAGGTTGCCAACCAAGCAAGTCCAGCTACAGCGTCGGGTCTCTTGAAAAATCAAGGCGTAATCATGAGGCTCGATGGGCTCCAAACAGAAAATCTCGATGCGTGCGCCGGTCTCTTTCTGGAAAAGTAGGCGGGCTTGTATGACCCGGGTATTATTGAATACCATCAAGGTGTTTTGGGGAAGATAATCCGTGATATGCTTAAAGATACTTTCGCTTATTTCCCCGTTACGGTAGAGTAAAAGTTTGGACTCATCCCTTTTAGGCAATGGGAACTTCGCGATTCGTTCGTCCGGTAACGAATAGTTATAATCTTCAATACGTATTTCTTGCGTCTTCATTACTTCTTCTGTCCTGTTAAAAAACATCCGTTTGTACGGATTCCGGGTGCAAAAGTAGTAAATAGGTTTCGGATTCGCGGATTATTCCCTAATTTTGTGCGCATAATATAATAAGGTATAGAATATGAGTATTCAAATAGGTGATAAAGTTCGCTTCCTGAATAGTGTGGGAGGTGGAGTCGTACGTGGATTCCGAGGAAAGGATCAAGTGTTGGTTGAGGATGAGGATGGGTTTGAGGTTCCTGCCTTGATCAAGGAATGTGTCGTGGTTGGGGGCAATGATATGCAAGTGCATAGCTCGAATCGCCCGAAAGTACAGGCTCCGGTAGAGACTCCTTCCCCAAAGAAGCCTGAACCCAAAGAGGAAAAGGTCGAGGAGACACCGGAGGGAGAGCGTCTGAATGTGTATCTGGCTTATCTCCCGGTCGATCCGAAGGCGTTCCAGCAATGCGGCTATGAGACGTATTTCGTGAATGATAGCAATTACTATTTGTTCTTCAATTATATGAACCGGACGAATAATAGCTGGACAAGCCGTTATAACGGGATTATCGAGCCGAATACGAAAATATTCCTAGAGGAGTTCGGTAAGCCGGAGTTGAATGATCTGGAAAGGATATGCGTGCAACTGATCGCTTTCAAGAAGGATAAACCCTATTCGTTGAAAAACGCCGTATCTGTAGAGTTGCGCTTGGATACGGTTAAGTTCTACAAGCTTCACTGCTTTATGGAGAATGATTTCTTTGAGGAGGATGCCTTGATTTATCCGATTATCCGCAATGACTTGCCCGAGAAAGAACTATTGGTCTCTGCAGCGGAGTTGAAGGAAGCTATGCAGCAAAAGGTTCGTGAGGAACGTAGGATTCCCCGGCAAATCGTGAAAAAGAAGCCGACGAATAGCGCTATCCTTGAGATCGATTTGCATATAACCGAATTGTTGGATAATACGAATGGATTGAGCAATGCGGATATGCTGACGTACCAGTTGGGAAAATTCCGTGAGGTGATGGATCAGTATGCTCTTAATAACGGACAGAAGATTGTCTTTATCCATGGAAAAGGCGATGGCGTGCTGCGTAAGGCGATCGAGAAGGATTTGAAGACCCGTTATAAGCAACATTATTTTCAAGACGCTTCTTTCCGCGAATATGGTTTTGGTGCGACGATGGTAACGATTAAGGCTGATACCTCGCAACATGGCCATTGAGATAGAACGGAAATTCTTGGTCTCCGGTGATTTCTTACCGGAGGCTGTTAGCTCCACCCGTATCGTGCAGGGATATATTTGCTCACAGCCCGGACGTACGGTTCGTATTCGTATCCGGGGAGAGGAGGGATTCCTAACGATCAAAGGCGCTTCGGATGAGAAAGGCTTGAGCCGTTATGAGTTTGAGCAAAAGATTCCTCTGGTGGATGCCGAGCGGTTGTTGGAGCTTTGCGAGCCGGGTGCGATCGACAAGGTTCGTTATCTGGTTCCCAGAGGCAGCCATACGTGGGAAGTCGATGTTTTCCACGGAGCGAATGAAGGGTTGATCCTTGCGGAGATCGAGTTATCGTCTGAGGACGAGCCTTTTGAGAAACCGGCTTGGCTGGGTAAGGAGGTAAGTGGAGATCGCCGTTATTATAATTCAATGTTGACAAAACATCCTTTTAATAGTTCAAATACATGAAGAAACTCTTTTTATCTGTAGCGGCCGCTATATTGGCGTTTCCGGTCTTGGCCGATGAGGGCATGTGGCTGCTCCCTTTATTGAAGCAACAAAAGTTTGCGGAGATGCAGGCCCTTGGTCTGCGATTAAGCGATCAGGAAGTGTATAGCGCCGAGGCTCCTTCCTTGAAAGACGCCGTGGTTCGTTTTGGCGGTGGTTGTACGGGCGAGATGATCTCTCCGGACGGGTTGGTGCTGACGAATCATCATTGTGGTTATAGTAGCATCCAACGGCATAGTACCTTGGAACATGATTATCTGACGGACGGCTTTTGGGCGATGTCTCGTGATAAGGAGCTTCCGAATCCGGGATTAACGGTTACCTTTATCGATAAGATCGACGACGTGACGGATTATGTGAGGACGGAACTGAAAAAGATCACGGATCCGAACAGCATGGAATTCTTGTCCGCTAAGTACTTGAATGGCCTCGCTAAAGCGAAAGTAGGTGAGAAGTTCTTACAGGATAACCCCGGTACGGAAGTCGAGATCAAGGCTTTTTATGGAGGTAATAAGTACTATATGTTTACCAAGAAGGTCTATTCGGATGTCCGTTTAGTCGGTGCTCCCCCTTCCTCTATCGGTAAGTTCGGGGCGGATACGGATAACTGGATGTGGCCTCGCCATACCGGAGACTTCTCTCTTTTCCGTGTGTATACCGACGCGAACGGAAATCCGGCACCTTATTCGGAAACCAATGTCCCGCTTCGTCCGAAACGTTGGCTAAAGCTTTCTTTAAAAGGTGTGGAGGAGAACGATTATGCCATGATCATGGGGTTCCCCGGCCGTACCAATAAATACTATACCTCATGGGAGGTAGCTGAACGTCGGGATATAGATAATGCGGTACGTATTAATATCCGTAATCTCCGTCAAGAGGCGATGCTGGAAGAAATGTTGAAAGATCCGCAAGTCCGGATTCAATACGCTAGTAAGTATGCGGGTTCTACGAACGCTTATAAGAATGCGATCGGTAGTAACTGGGCGATCAACAAACGTAATTTTGAGCAGGTGAAAAACGATGAGCAGGATCGTTTGATCGCTTGGTCGAAGAAGATGTGTGAGCCTGCTTATCCGGAAGCGCTTCTGACATTGGAGCAGATCGTTAATGATCGTAAGGATTTGCGTTTCCGTAGTTGGATGTTGGATGAGGCATTGAGCCGTGGCATCGAGTTCTCCAAAGTTCCGACCGATATCGAGACTGTTTGTGAGGCTTTGGAGGGGAAAGATCGTTCCGAGCAGCAAAAACAGGTCACTCAATTGGAGAGGGCTTTCCACCGTTTCGCTGATAAGGATTATGCGCCGATGGTTGATAAGAAGATAGCGAAAGTCATGTTAAAGGAATATAGGCGTTTGGTCGCTCAGAAGTCGCAGCCGGCTTATTTATCCGTAATCGATAGCAAGTTTAAGGGGGATGTGGATAAATTCGTTGATTATCTGTTTGATAAATCGATCTATGGTAGCGAGAAGAACTTTAATGCGTTCAAGGAGCACCCGTCTGTCAAAACTTTGAGAGAAGATCCGATGATTCTGTTTGCGCAATCCGTAAAGGATGAGAAAAAGGCGTTAGATAAGGCCTTGGCTGATTTTGATGCCGGATATGCGATCGCCCATCGTGCGTATGTGAAAGGACTTTTAGCGATGTATGGAGACTTGGCTAGTTTTCCGGATGCGAACTCTACGCTTCGTCTGACTTATGGGCAGGTGAAAGGTTACAGTCCTCGTGATTGCGATTATTATGGTCATCAAACCACTTTAGACGGCGTCATGGAGAAGGAGGATTCTACGAATTGGGAATTTGTGGTTTCTGCTCGTTTGAAGGAATTATATCAAGCAGGAGACTTTGGCCCTTATAAGATGCCTAACGGTAAAATGCCGGTTGCCTTCTGTGCTACGACCCATACAACGGGAGGGAACTCCGGTAGTCCGGTATTGAATGGACAAGGAGAGTTAATCGGTATCAATTTCGACCGTAACTGGGAAGGAGTAGGAGGGGATATCCAATATCTGCCCGATTATCAACGCAGTATTATCGTAGATATCCGTTATGTCCTATTCGTAATCGATAAATATGCCGGAGCCGGTTATTTATTGAACGAGATGGAATTCTCAAGATAGAGAAGTAGGTTAACTTCGTGGGCGAAGTATGTTAACATACTTCGCCCATGAACCTAAGTTCCTTTTTCTATAAAGCCAAAAAGAGGAGACATATCCCTGAAAGATACGTCTCCTCTTTTTGTATATGTATATCTATAACTTAATAAATCTTGTCAAGATCAACAGCTTTGACTCTGAAGATATGACCGTTACGAGAGAATACCAACTCTCCGTCTTCCTTCTTCTTCTGATTCACCAAACGCTGAAAAGCTATATTTGCACCTTTTACTATATTCTCTTCGAATTCTCTAACTTCTTGCTCATTCATGATGTTCAAGTTTTGTAAAAATATCTAGATTATACACTTCCCTTTTATCATTCTTGAATCCCTTGGCGATCACTTCCATGGGAGACATCGAATTATCAGTTATCATCCAATAGTCACTAATAGGAAGGTATAGCTCAAATAAATTGTGGATACCGGCCTCATACCGACGCCGTATCGTTGCTTCCGGAATATTGTGACCTCCGGCGGCTACCCTCATTTTCACACGTTCCACGGCTAGATCCGGCGTATTTAGCCAGAAGTAAAGCAATGTAACATAATAACCTTCCCTTTGTGCTTCCCGTATCAGGTTTGCGACTGAACGGGTGGCCAGCGTAGTTTCCATTGCGAAAGTCTCACCAGCACCGATGAGTTCCTTTATCCGCTTATACATAATACGACTAGCTTCAACGGCGACGGCTATACTGTCTGCATTAAAAGGGGAAAGTCCCTTGGCTATCTCGTCTGAGTTAACAAACTCCCTACATTTTAGCATTTCTGGTAAAATCGTGAAGGAAGCTGTTGTTTTTCCTGCTCCGTTGCAACCTGATATTATATACAAATATGGCACTGTTTGCTGTTTTTGATGCTGCAAATATATGTAATAGTTTTTTAATATGCGTCGTTTTATTTCTCAAAAATCGTGAAAATGTGCAGGAAATGTACTTTTAACTAACAGGTTTGTTGGAGAAAGTGGTGGTTTTGTTAATTTTTATACCCAAAGTAGATCACTCATGATTCCGTCGGAAACGAAGATTCCTGACTTGGATAAAATCAATTTGTCACCGGTTTGTAATAAGAGACCTTGGTTGATATGGGGTTGAGCTTGCTTTTGACAATAAGAAAGGAGCTTCCTGCCAAATTTTGTCTGGATATCAGCGAAAGAGACTCCCCACATGGTTCGAAGGCCGGTGATGATGAAGTCGTTGTACCGGGTGCATAGGTCTAAATCCTCGGATTCTATTGTCGGATGCCCATTTTCTATACCTTCTATATATATAGGTAGAGAAGATGGATTCCATTCCCGGTCTATCCCGTTATAAGAATGGGCGGAAGGACCGAGGCCTAGATATTTCTTTCCGGTCCAGTAGGAGCTATTGTGCTTGGAGAAGAACCCGGGACGGGCGAAATTAGATATCTCGTAATGCAAATAGCCTGCTTCTGCCAACCGATCTATTAATGTGGAAAAGAACGAGACGCTTAACTCCTCGTTTATGGGGGTCACTTTTCCCGCTTCCAGCAATTTGTAAAGTGCGGTACCTTCCTCGTAAATGAGGTGGTAGGCGGAAAGATGGGGAACATCCAACCGGATCGCTTGTCGCAAATTCTCTTCCCATGCTTGCTGCGTTTGGTTGGGGAGTCCGTAGATCAAATCGATACTGATATTTGTAATCCCATATTCCTTGCATAGTTCTACTGCTTTAATCGCTTGTTCCCGGTCATGACGACGATTCAGAAAACGCAAATCTTCCGGATGAAAACTCTGTACACCCATACTGACCCGGTTAAAAGGATAATTACGGAGAAGCGATACATATTCTCGTTTCATGTCATCCGGATTCGCCTCTAAGGTAATCTCCATTTGCTCGGCTACATCAAAATGACGATAGATGGCCTCGAATATCTTGCCAAAATCCTTCTCGTCTAATTGAGAGGGGGTGCCTCCCCCGAAGTAAATGGTTTCTAATGCTTCGTTTCCTATATATCCCTTCCGCAATTCCATCTCTTTTATAAGTGCGTTTATATACGGCTCTTTATACTTCATCTCCGTATTGGAAAAAAAGTCACAGTATAAACACCGCTTGGCGCAAAAAGGAACGTGGATGTATAAGCCTGCCATGATAAATCGTTTCTTGATACAAAGATACAGGATTATTTTGAATTAGTAGGTATAGATAGTTAAAGGTTAAAAAAAGTTGTTTGATAGGTTATTGTTCTTTCATTAAAAAAAAGAGGGTATCTTTGACTCACCTATTATTCACAAAATCAATGAAGGTTTCAATAAAAGATATAGCACAAGCTTTGAATTTGTCTAAGGCCACCGTATCTTGGATTTTATCAGGGCAAGGACCGGCCAAGGGATTTAGTGATACGACGATTAAGCGCGTGAAGGATTATGCAGAATCGGTGAATTATCGTCCAAATCTATTGGCTAGGAGTCTGTCTCTAGGAACAACGAATACAATAGGCTTGATTATTCCCTTTATTGGTGATACATTTTATGCTCAGTTGGTTCAAGCAATCGAGTCTGAGGCTGCCCGGAATAAATATGTATTGATTGTCTGTAGTTCGGAAGGCGACGGAGATAAAGAATATGAGCTTGTAAAGATGCTTCGATCCAAACAAGTGGATGGGATTGTTATAGCTCCGACTAAAGTATCTCGAAAGGGTGTTAATCTATTATTGAAAGATTCGTTGCCATTCGTTTTGGTGGATCGATATTTTCCAAATGTAGATACTAATTATGTGATAGTCAATAATTGCCAATGTTGCTATGATTTAACTTATCATTTGATTAAAAAAGGATCACGTAAGATTGCTTTGATTACGACTGATGTACATCTTTATGTGATGAAACAACGTATAGATGGATATCGCAAGGCTTTAAGGGATTTAGACGTGGATAATGATATGTCACTTGAGATCTTTGTTGATAGGCAGAATTATAAGACAGATATCGTAGATAAACTAGATTGTCTGTTTGAGGAGGTGCCTGATGTGGATGGTTTCTTCTTTTCTACACATTATCTTGCTTTGGAGTCCATACGTTATTTTATTAGTAATAAGATAGATTACCATACTCGTTTTAATATGGGTTGTTTTCATGAGACTACAGCTCTAGATATCCTTTCTCCGGAAATGAGCATATCTCGAATGCCTATTGAGCAAATGGGGATCCAAGCCATACAAATCCTTTTGGAAAATATAAGAGATAAAAACTTCTCACATAAAGGGGTGGTTGTAAATAACCAATTTATCCCTTAGTATTCTGCTAAATAGCTTTTTTTATACTGTTTGTGTATTTTAATTTATATTAAAATATATGAATTGTGTTTTTTGTTTGGGATGAATCCTTATATTTGCTGCTGTTAAACCGGTTAAATAAAATATACTATAAATATTTATATGTTTAGATATGTATATGGTTTAACTATGTTAATCTGTGTTCTCTACTAAATATAATACTCTATGAAACAAAAAATCTTTTTGCTTAGTATGGTTTGCCTGTCTTTTGAAGTAATGGCACAACGTGAGACTGCGATTATTAATCCGGTTGAACCGATACATTATGAAAACAAGGAAGGAAGATTTGAAATCTTATCTTATATCAAGCAAGATTATATTGACAAGAAACAATCAAGTTTGAATGCGAATATGGATGGACGTGCGTTGGATGTACAATTTACGGATAGTCCGGACAGTTTATTGATCTGGTTACCTATGATTGGAGAAGAGGGCCGTCTGAAGGTGGTTTCAAATAAGATTGTGCTTGTAGACCAAATCTATCGTCCGATTATTCCTTCAGATTGGGGATATTTCCAAAAAGGTACTATACATATTATTCAATCCTCGCATCAAGATATCGCTTGGATGGATACTCCCGACTTTTGTCGTAAGGACCGTATTGAGGGTATTATTCTTCCAGCTCTAAGTTTGATGAAAGAGAATAAATCTTTTAAGTTTGAGATGGAACAGACTCTTAACTTGATGGAGTTCTTGGAAGAGTATCCCGATAAAAAAGGGGAGTTGATTGAGCTATATGGAGAAGGACGCTTTGGTTGGGGAGCTACATACAATCAACCTTATGAGGGATTATCGAGTGGCGAGCAACTGGTTCGTCAAGCTTATTATGGGAGGAAGTGGATTCGTGAGAATTTACCGGGCTGTGATGACCGAGTAGCAAATAATATGGATGTGCCGGGGCGTACTTGGCAAATGCCTCAGATTTTGGCAAAGAGTGGAATTCCTAATTTATTTGTTAGTAGAATGGGAGAGGGATTATATGATTGGTATAGTCCTGATGGATCGAAAGTACTAACTTTTACACCCGGTAATTATGGTTGGGCCTCTTTGGTATGGAAATTTTTTGATAAGGATGGGGTGACAGCCTTTCATAAACTACACCATCGTTCGCAAATCTGGAGTGATTACTTTAAAGAGCATGCTATTCCTCCCCACTATGCGATATTAATGAGTTGTGATGCGACGAAACCGGTAGATTATCAGAAAGTAATTGATGAATGGAATTTGATAGCGTCTGAATCAGATATACCTCTTCCACGATTAGAGTGTTCTACGGCAGAAGAATATTTCGAGGAAGTTAGAGGTGCGGATACACGATTTGAACGGATAGAGGGAGAACGTCCGGATTTGTGGTTATATATCCATGGTCCGGCTCATTATGAGGCGACTACCTATAAACGCCAAGCGGGAGTATTGTTACCGGCAGCGGAATCTTTTTCAACTTTTTCTGCATTGATAGATGGTCGTTTAAGTATATATCCTCGAGAAGAGTTTGACCGGGCATGGATGGCCTCCATTTACCCGGATCATGGGCTAGGAGGAAAGAATGGTGAAATAACTGATGCTATTTTTGAGGATAGCTTGGAAGTCGCACGAGATCTAGGGCACACATTACTTCATTCCTCTTTAAATGATATTGTAGAGAATGTGAATGTTCCTGTTAACAGTCGGATGGTTTTTAATGATCTTACTTGGAAGCGAGATAGGCAAGTTGAAGTGGAGATTTCAAAAGATCAAGCTCTAGTGAAAGATGACAACGGTCGGATTATACCTTCACAGATTCGATCGGACGGGGATAAACATTATGTAACGTTTGTCGCTCAAGATGTTCCTCCGATGGGATACCGTTCTTATGAAATAAAAGAGGGGAAAAAGTTCAAGTCTGAAAATGATGAGATTCTGATATCTAATAATAGTTTTGAGAATCTGTATTATAGAGCGGTATTGGGAAATGGGGGTATTGTTTCCCTATATGATAAAATTTTAGGGAAGGATGTTATACATACCTCGAAGTTTGTGTGCGGAGATGTTCTAGAGTTAGGATATACAGGGAATGGAGCGGGAGAATTCACTCGTATTACGGATTTGACTTTCGGCGATATCACGCCTCTTAGTTCTTTTGATTCTCAATGGCGGGTGATCGAAACAGGTGCGCTTTATACCCGTTTTGAGAATATCCAACCGACAAAACATGCGACGATCGTGCAAACCATAACATTTTTACATACTAAAAAGCAAATTGATTTTGATATCGAATTACGAGATTTTGATGGAGAGCATAATCGTCAATACCGGATTGCCTTTCCTATAAATATGATGAGGGAACGTACAATTAATTATGAGGTTCCTATGGGGGTAGCTCAAGTGTATAAAGACGAGTTGAATAGCCAACCGGGGGGCTGGGCTTGGGGAGGACCGTATGTGCATCATCCGGCGGATTCACATCCAAGGGAGATACAGAATTTTATATCTGCTAATGGAAATGGTTTCGGGCTTACGATGTCTTCTTGCGTAGCGGTGGCGGATTGGATAGATCCGTCTCGTGAACAAGCGATATACCCAGTTTTACAGGGGATCTTATTGTCTTCCCATAAAAGTTGCCATGGAGAAGGTAACTGGTATCATCAAGCAGGCACACACCAGTTTCATTTTTCTATTTCGACGCATAAAGAAGGATGGATAAATGGGTATATGTTTGGAATCGAGAATAATCATCCGTTTTATATAGTTAAAAAAGATAATAAGGGTGGAGCATTGGAACCAAGGCATAGCTTCTTGTCGATATCAGATCCATTAGTTGCTATGTCTCTGATCAAAAAGGCGGATAATGATAATAATCTAATTATTCGCTTAACAGAAATGGAAGGGAAGGATAAAGAGATTCAAGTATCTTTACCCTTTGAGGCTAAGCAAGTCATAAGGACTAATTTAATAGAGGATGAAGAGGAAGTACTTCCTGTAAAGGGTAGAACGATTTCTTTAAAGTTGGGGCACCATTCTATTGAAACATTTAAGTTGGTTTTATAAATAGGGAGATACCATGGAAATATGTGTTGAAAATAAGTCTGTACGGAATTTATTACCTGTATTGTTTGCCTTTTTTGTCATGGGCTTTGTGGATGTGGTTGGTATATCTACGAGTTACGTGAAAAATGATTTTGGTCTAAACGATACGTTAGCGAATTTACTCCCGATGATGGTCTTTTTATGGTTTGCCGTATGCTCTTTACCGACAGGTCTGTTAATGGGGCATATAGGGCGGAAGAAGACTGTATTGCTGAGTGCTTTGATTACGGGAATTGCGATGTTGTTACCATTTATTTACTATTCATTCGTGTCGGTATTGATGGCATTCGCTTTACTAGGCATCGGGAATACGATTTTACAAGTCTCGTTGAATCCGCTTCTATTAGATGTTGTATCGAAAGATAAAGTGACCAGTATGTTGACATTAGGGCAGTTTATTAAGGCTATATCATCTACGTTAGGGCCGGTGATCGCAGGTGTTGCTGCCGGAGTATGGGGAAATTGGCATTTGATATTTCTTGTATATGCTGTTACTACCGGCATTTCATGGTTATGGCTAGTAGGGACACCTATTGCAGAACATAAAGAAAATCACGGAAGTCATGTCAGTAATCAAATTTGGGGTTTGCTTAAGAATACAAAATTGGTATTGGCTTTTTCTGTGATCTTATTAATCGTGGGATTTGAGATCGGATTGATGACCGCTGTCCCAAAATATTTGTTGGAACGTTGTAATATGCCGATCGAGCAAGGTGGATTGGGATGTAGTTTGTATTTCTCAGCTCGTATGATCGGAACTTTTGTCGGATCTATCCTTTTGGCTAGATACTCTTCTCGTCGTTTCTTGGTTGTAAATATGATTGCGGCATTGTTCGTGTTTACAATATTTATGATATCATCTGATGGAATGATTATCTTGATATCATTATTTGGGGTAGGTTTGTTTTGTGCGAATGTATTTCCGATTGTATTCTCTATGGCTATTCAATCGGAACCTTCAAAGGCAAATGAGATTTCTGCGTTAATGATTATGGGAGTGGCGGGAGGCGCTATTTTACCTTTGTTTATGGGGATTATTGCGGACGCTAGTAATCAACTATTCAGCTTGTTCGTTCCTCTATTCGCTTTGGTGTATATATTTTGTGTATCATTGAAAATGAAATGATTATTTAATCTATAAATTAGTGGCTTATGAAAGAAATGACTTCTTTACAGCGTTGTATGGCTGTTTTAAACGGAGATATTCCGGATATGCTTCCTGTTATTCCCCAAAGTTTTATGTTCGCTGTGGAAACAGCTGGAATGAAGATCGGGGACGTGAATAGGAATGGACGCAAGATGGCTCAAGCGCATATCATATCTCAAGAAAAATATGGATATGATGGATGTGTGATTGATTTTGATGATGCTACGATAGCGGAAGCTGTTGGGGCGAAAGTAATATTTAGAGAGGATGAACCTGCTACGGTTGATGAGGGATGTCCGGTATTAAAAGACTTACGTGATGTTTATGATATGCCTATACCAGACCCATTAAGATCCGGTCGCCTATGCGAGTGGCTAGAAGCTACACGTACTTTGGTTGATGCTATCGGCGATCGTGTTTTTGTAATGGGGCGTGCGGATCAAGGCCCTTTTAGTATCGCATGTTTACTGCGAGGTACTACTCAATTCATGATGGATTTATTAACGGAAGATAAGCGACTAATCAATGATGTCTTAGAATATTGTCGTAAAATTAGTGCGGTTTTCGCTAAAGCACAGAAAGATGCGGGAGCGCATGCTACTTCTATTGGGGATGCTTTTGCTGGACCTAATCTGATTTCACCTGATATGTATCGTGAATTTGCCTTGGAACCAGAAAGAAAGTTGGCAAAAGATGTTCAAGACTATGGGATTCCTTTTTCTATTCATATTTGTGGAAATACAAATGGCATAATACAAGATATGGGGACTACAGGGGCAAGGATTTTGGAGGTAGATTGGATGCTTGATATTAAAGAGGCTCGTAGGTTAGTCCCGGAAAACATAGTCTTGATGGGAAATGTCGATCCTAGTTTTCCTTTAGTGATAGGTACACCTATAGATGTTGATGCTGCCGTAAGGGATTTGATCGAGGCTACACAAGGCAGAAGCCATATCGTTAGTTCCGGCTGTGCGATGGGCAGGAATACACCTCCCGAGAATTTTAAGGCATTTATTGCGGCGGCCCGTAAATATGGCTCGTATGAGGAGATATTACGTTTACAAAATAAATAATGGAGGTATGGCTGATTTAAATAAATTATTTGACTCGATCGTTGCCGGTAAATTAGAGTCTGCGGTGGAGGTTACCGAACAAATTCTGAAAGAAGATTTGGATATTCAATTGATCATTAATAACTATATGATTAAGGCTATGGAAGAGATTGGAGATCGTTTTCAGCGTCAACAAGCATATGTGCCGGAATTGTTGATGGCCGCTCGTGCGATGAAAGGGTCGTTGGAACTATTGAAACCTCATCTGAAAGGAGAGAAGACTGATACGATAGGGAAAATTGTCATAGGAACGGTATTTGGGGATTTACATGATATCGGGAAAAACTTAGTGGCATCTATGTTTGAGGGATGTGGTTTTGAGGTGGTTAATATGGGCGTGAATATTTCGGCAGATAAGTTTGTTGAAACGGTTAAAATAGAAAAACCGGATATTCTTTGCCTTTCTGCCCTATTGACGACGACAATGAGCTATATGAAAGTCGTCATGGATGCTTTAGAGAAAGAAGGGCTTCGTGATCAAGTAAAAGTGATGGTTGGTGGTGCTCCCGTAAATGAATTGTTTGCGAATCAAATTGGGGCTGATGGTTACAGTGGAAATGCTAATGCGGCAGTGATCAAAGCAAAAGAGTTATTATGTATTGCGTAAAAAAGTCTGGATATGAAAATAAATATGAAAGAATGGATAGCCTCTATACTTGGCTCGGAAAAGCGGATCGCTATTCCTGTCATGACTCATTCGGGGATTGAGTTATTGGGGCATACTGTGTATGATGCGGTAACAAATGGGGAGATACATGCCCGGGCCGTGAAATTATTATCAGAAAAATATCCTTCAGCAGCTTCTAGCGTGATCATGGATTTGACGGTAGAAGCAGAAGCTTTTGGGGCAGAGATTCATTATTCTAAAAATGAAGTTCCTAGTGTTATTGGTCGATTAGTCTCGAATTTGGAGGAAGTGGAAAAATTGCAAATTCCTTCATTGGAGAATGGAAGAGTACAGGAGTATATTAAAGCTAATCGATTGATAGCGGAGGATACATCAAAACCGGTTGTCGCTGGCTGTATAGGGCCTTATTCGTTAGCTGGTAGATTATATGATATGTCTGAGATTATGATGGCTATGTATATCGAACCTGATTGTATAAAATTGTTATTATCGAAGTGTACTGAATTTATTAAAAATTACTGCGTTGCGTTGAAAAGTGCGGGAGCGAATGGGATTTTGATGGCGGAACCTGCGGCGGGTTTGTTATCGAATGAGGCCTGTTTGGAATTTTCTTCTACTTATGTTCGAGAGATTGTAAGTGAGGTACAAGATGAATCTTTCTCTATATTCTTACATAATTGTGGTAATAGCGGACAATGTACAAAAGCGATGGTTGCTACAGGGGCTTATGGATATCATTTCGGGAATGGGATCGATATGCTCTTAGCTTTGGACCAATGTCCCAAAGATGTATTAGTCATGGGAAATATAGATCCGGTATCTATGTTTAAAATGGCTTCTTCTCGGGTTTTGTATGATGCGACGAAGGATTTGTTATTGCGTACAGCCAACTATCCGAACTTTGTGTTGTCTTCAGGCTGTGATACTCCTCCCGAAGTGCCTTTTGAGAATATAGAGATGTTTTACAAGGCTTTAGCTGATTTTAATCGAGGAATGTATGATTGAAACTTATTTTCATAGCGGAGAGGGGTATAATCCTTTTCTCGTACGAGAGGGATGGCAAGTGGCTCAGCTGAATTATTTACCGGGACATGGGTTTGATGAAATAGAACAAATAGAAGTGCATCGTGAAACAGATGAGGTTTTTATTCTATTTAAAGGAGATGCCATATTGATAGAAGCAAAACCTCAAAAAGATACGATAAGCTTTTATTGTGAAAGGATGAAACTTGGCGTAACATATAATATCCCGGCGGGTACTTGGCATAATATAGCGATGAATTCGGATGCGGAAATAATAATTGTCGAAAAATCGAATACGCATAAGCAAGATTGTGTTTACCAGAGATTGAGCCAATTGGAAAAGGAGGATTTGTATTCGATGATTAGACGGAATTTATTATAGGATAAAACTATGGACATGAATATCTATATAATATGGGGATTTCTTGGTAGTGGTAAAACTACGTTGATTAATTATCTTTTATCCTCTTATTTGAGTGGAAAGAAGGTGGTTGTCATTGAAAATGAGTCAGGGACTGAGTCTGTGGATAGTGTATTATTGAGAAGTAAGAATTATCAAGTAAAAGACTTGAACTCAGGTTGTATATGTTGTACGCTTCGTCAAGAGTTACCTATAGCTATAAAAGAAATAGAAATATCTGTCCGACCGGATATCTTGTTAATAGAACCTTCCGGTCTTGCTTCTTTAGAGGATTTAATACGGATTCCGGATATCAGGATAGATGGTATTATTTCTTTGGTAGATGTCCATATGTATGCATTCTTGAAAAAGTTGAATTTTGATTTTTATCGGAGGCAATTCTATTTATCTTCGGTTATTTTACTAACAAAGACTTCGGAAGTGGAGGAGGCTAAAATACGGAGCGTTATAAATGATCTTTTGATGATTCAGCCTCGGCTGGAGATAGTGCAAGATTATCACTTATTAAACGAAGTTGATTGGGGATTTATTTTAAGTAAGAGTTGTTGTTATGGTGTGAATAACTACATCCCTGCTTATTCTAAAGTTTTAGGACCTAATTATGAGATATGGACTATTTCAGTCTATTCCTTTTTGAGTATTTCTTTTTATGAGAGGTTGTTTAACCGGATAAATAAACGCTTTCCCAATGGAATAGTAAGAGCTAAAGGCTTTGTCTTGGAAAGTAACGGCCAATGGGGCAAAATTGATTATGTAAATGGAAAAGTCCATTTTGAGACGTTTTTGGGATCTTGTACGGATAGAAATGACGGATTTATTTCTATTTGGTGGGACAAATCTCTAATCGATTGCCCGATAGACTGGATCTCTGGTTTTATAAATGCGAAAGAGGTGGATTGTTCAATTGAGATTCTAGAGATAGAAAATAATGAGCTATACCGATATTTAGGTTTTGGAGCCTCAGGGCCGGATGATTATATGTCCGTTTTTGTTGAAAACTTAAAACGAGAGGCTTTGGATGTATGTAGTCCTCGTTTTGGTTATCGTTTTGTACAAGGGGAACGAGTAGATAGACGTACATTGAAATTGAATGAAAATATTTTTTCTCCAGATGTAATTATAGTCAATTGTTTACGTAGTAGTGAATTTTTTGCCATAATTACTGCGTCTGTAGGGAAAGAGCTAGATGAATGGATTGAAGCTAAAAGATCAGGAGGAGATGTAATGGAGGCTTTTGTTGCAGATGCTTTAGGTTCTGTTATCGTTGAGGCTATCGTTACTTGGGGGCTTTCTTTTTTAACCCATATGATGGCAGAGATAAATTTGAAGGTAAGTAATTCTTACAGCCCCGGTTATTGCGGTTGGGATGTGGCGGAGCAACGAATATTTTTTTCGATGTTGCCTGATGGCTTTTGTGGGATCTCATTAACGGACTCTTGTTTGATGCTCCCTATAAAATCGGTTAGTGCTCTTGTAGGTATTGGTGGAAATATAGAGAAAAAGCCTTATGGATGTGCTATTTGCAGGAAGAAAGATTGCTTCAAAAGAAAGGAGGTGATGAGTTGACAGAAGTTTATTAAAAATCAAATTGCGTTTATAGTATAATATTTTCAAACCTAAAATATAATAATATTATGGAGTTTACAAAAATGATGGTATTACCCATCGCATTAATATCTTTTTTACCGTTCTCTGCGGAATTGAGAGCGGAGAGTAGTAATACTGCTTACATTATTCAACAGAGTAAAAAAACGGTAACAGGTGTGGTTGTTGATATGGCTGGACTACCTCTAATTGGTGTAAATGTTAGTATCAAAGGTACGACGGAAGGAACTATTACAGATTTGGATGGTAAATTCAATTTAAATGTGTCTTCACAGTCGATGTTGGTTATTTCGTATATTGGTTATAAGACAGTAGAAATTCCTGTACGAGAAAATGTGAGAGTCGTTTTAGAAGAAGACTCTCAAGCTTTGGAAGAAGTGGTGGTGGTGGGTTATGGTACGATGCGTAAATCGGATGTGACTGGCTCGATTGGAGTCGCTAAAGGTGAGGACTTGACGAAGAATCAGAATTTTAGTGCTTTAGAGAATTTGCGAGGTAAAGTTTCGGGCGTAAATATTTTTTCTAATTCAAGTCAGCCCGGAGCGTATGCGAATCGTGTCGTGATACGTGGTATGGCTACTATAAATTCCTCATCGGAACCTTTGTATATTGTTGATGGGGTTGCCATGGAAGACTTCTCGTTGGTAAATCCTAATGATATTGAATCGATGGAGGTTTTAAAGGATGCTTCTGCGGCGGCTATTTATGGCGCTCGTGGTGCGAATGGTGTTATCATGGTAACAACAAAACGAGGTCTGAAAGGACGTGAGGGGGTACAAGTATCTTATCAGGGTTCGGTAAGTGTTAGTAGCATAGCGCGTAAGATGGATACGATGAACGCTCAAGAATGGTGCGATGCTTTTATGAAAGGCCTAGAGAACGAGAATACATATTATGATAAGAATTGGTCTTTGGATCGGACTTATTGGTTCCATGACCGCGACTATTTTGATGCGAACGGAAATCCAATATATGATACGAATTGGCAAAATGAGGCCACACGTACAGCCGTATCTCACAACCATCAGCTAAATATCCAACAAGCTGGTCAAAAGTCATCAATGGGAGCATTTTTGAATTTTACGGATCAACAAGGTATCGTGATGAATACATATAATAAACGATTGAACGCAAAGATCGCTTATGATGCGCATCCTACCAAATGGTTATCTACCGCAGTCAATGTGTTGGTTAATCATACATGGGGACGTTATACACCGGAAGATGGAGGAGGGCAAGAAGCGCGCCGTACGATGATCGAAATGGTCCCATGGTTACCTGTAAGAGATAAATATGGTAAATACACGACAAATCTTACTTCTCAAAGTGAGAACAGTTATTTTGGTCTAGAAGGAATGTCAAATCCTGTAATGATCTTAGATTTGCAAAAGCGAATGCGTTATAATACACAAATTTTTGGAAATGCGGCACTAACATTTCATTTGGCAGACGGTTTAGATTTAAAAACACAATTTGGTGTTGATAGCCATAATACGACTTATAGAGGGTATTCTTCGATTGAGTTAAATAACATTTCTATGCCGAATGGCTGGGCAGAATACCAGAATTGGAATACATTTTATTGGCAAGAAGAGACTTATCTAACCTATAATAAGGTTTTTGGTGATCACAGATTGAATGCTATGGCAGGTTTATCTTGGCAAGAACGTACGCAACGTTGGAATAAATCTTATACTCAGGGTTTCTCTGACGATTTTTATGAAAATAATAATATGTCGGTAGGAACTCTTCCCAGTGCTCCTGAATCAAGTTGGACTCGATGGGCTATGAATTCTTATTTCTTGCGTTTCGCCTATACCTATAAAGATCGTTATTCTGCGACTGTGACAGGGCGTGTCGATGGATCCTCTAAGTTTGGAAAGAATAATAAGTACGCATTTTTTCCTTCTGCGGGTTTGGCTTGGAATATTTCTCAAGAAGATTTTTTGAAAGATAACGCATTAATAAGTAATTTGAAATTACATACAAGTTATGGTTTAACTGGTAATTCTGAGATCGACCCTTATAATTCTTTAGGAAAAGTAAATGCGGGAACTTATTATCTTAATGCACAACGTTCTCCTTATTCATATATCGGGACAATGTCTAATCCTGATTTGAAATGGGAGAAGACGGGGCAATTTGATGTTGGTTTCAATTTAGGGGTATTCAATAATCGCCTAAATTTTGATATCGCTTATTATAATAAAAAGACAACAGATCTATTGTTGGATTGCCCTGTCCCTCATTCTACGGGCTTTACTTCTATTTTTAAGAATATAGGCTCCGTTCGTAATCAGGGTGTAGATATTATGGTGAATGGAACTCCTATTCAAGGAGATAATTTTACTTGGTCTTCCACACTGAACCTAAATTATAATAAGAATAAAATCTTAGCATTAAGTGATACGAATGCAGATGTCTATTTGTATGATTGGGTTAATGGCGGTAGTATCCTTCGTGTTGGTGAAAGTATGGGCAGTTTTTTTGGATTAGAGCGTAAGGGCGTTTATACGCTTGAAGATTATAAAGCTGGAGATTGCGAGAAGACTCAGATTGGTCGGTTGAAACGTTCTGATGAGAAAACTATAATCGGTAAAGGATTACCAGACTGGACAGGTAGTTGGGTAAACAATTTTTCTTATAAGAACTTTGATTTGACCGTTGACTTGCAATTTGTTTGGGGAGTTGAGACTTTACAGCGTTTTATGTGTACGACAAATGATCGCTTTGGTATTACGAATGGTCTGAAAGGGGTTTTATATGATGCTTATGATGGAACAAATCCTGAAACAATGCAGCCGATGATATATTTAGCTAGTGGTGATCATTTAGGAGAAAAACATGCAGGTCAAGATATAACAAGTGACTCTGGATGGGTCGCAAATGGTTCTTATCTACGTTGTAATATGGTACAGTTAGGATATACGTTTGACTCACAAATGATAAAAAAGATAGGATTGTCGGGTTTAAGATTATATGCTAGTGGAAATAACCTATTTCAGATCGTTTCAAAGGACTTCTTAGGATATGATCCGGAATCTTCTTCCGAGACAAGTGGTAAATTTGGACAAAATATGACCTTTTTCTCTTATCCAAGAGCTCGGACATTTACATTAGGAGTTAACGTAACATTTTAGTATACTTAATAAAGAAAATCGAATATGAAAAAGATATTGACAATACTTATCGTTTGTGCTAATATGATGGGCTTTAGTGCATGTGACGATTTCTTAAAGGAAGAACCTAAATCACAACTAACGTTGGATGCTGGATATTATACAACGGAGGCTCAAGCTGTGGCTAATGTGAATTATTTATATCGAACAGGTGCGATACGCCAAATAGCTTCAGCACCCTCTGCTTATATAGGTAGTTTCGCTACAGTGACAGGAATGTTGACTGGTTATTTTACAAATAGTTATGAAGGGCAGGAAGTCGTTTGTAAATATTCCAGGGAATTAAGTCGCCAGAAATATACGATGCAAATATCAGGAACTATGGATGGAGTATGGGATGCATGTTATAATGCGATTAATGTCGCTAATTCGGCAATTAAGTATATCCCTGGTATTCCAATGGATGATTCTACTATTTCTAAATATGTAGCAGAAGCTAAGTTCTTCCGGGCATTCAATTATTTTTATTTGGTGAAAACATTCGGTGCTATTCCATTCTATACCGAACCTTATGAGGTTCCCGTAGATATGGAATTAGAGCGTACGGGTATAGAGGTAGTCTATGCTCAAATAGAGTCTGATTTAAAAGAAGCGGTAGAGATTCTTCCAGCAAGTAAGTTTGCAGAAAATGCTCATCGTATTACAAAGTATGCAGCCGCTATGTTGTTGACAGATGTTTATATGCAGCAGGGTAAATATGCAGAAGCTGCTAAATATGTACGAATAGTGATTGATTCTCCTCATAAATTAGTTATGAATGAGGATTTAGCGATGAATAGTGCTTTCAATAAATTGCGTTCGATTGATGATTTGGATGAGGTGATTTATGCGCAAGAGTATGATAATAGCATCAATACGAGTGATTGGCTGCCTACCTATTCTTGTAGTTCAAGTGCTACGACTGTATTTGGCACGTATTCTGTTATGGAACGTGTCTATGGTCCGATAGATCGATTTCTAAATGTATATTCCCCGAATGATTTGCGTATCCAGCCGAATCAGTTTTTTCACTGGGAATATACAAATCCAAATAATGGGAAAAAATGGTCTTCAAAGACAGCAGGTTGTTGGTATTATTTTGATGATGAGGCTCTGTTAAATACAGGAAAGGGAACAAAGGACTGGAATATATATCGCTATGCGGAAGCATTATTGGCTGGAGCTGAGTCTATAGCCCAAAGCGAAGGGGTGACTTCGGAGGCTGCTGGTTATTTAGCCCAAGTACAAGCTCGTTCAAATATGGAGGGTAAAAGTGCGGAAGAGATCGCTCTGGGGTTGATGAAGCTTTCGAAACAAGCATTTATTGAGACTTGTTGGACTGAACGTTTACGTGAGTTTCCTTTAGAGTATAAAATATGGGATGATTGTATTCGGACCGGGATGTTCCCTGTAATTTCAGAGACGGATAAGGGTGTGGTTCATTATGTGACTTTAATAGGCGCTAAAAATGCGGCAGGTGCGACTTTTAAAGAGTCCGATTTATTATGGCCGATATCTGTAAATGAGATGCAACGTAATCCTAATTTGACTCAAAATCCGAGTTATAACTAACGGGAAGATATTTACAATTTTATTTATAAAAGGGGGATGTACTATCTTGGTACATCCTCTTAAACAAAAAGTCATATGAAAAAAATATTCATTTTAATGATCTTATGTGTGTTTCCGAACTTTATATTAAAAGCTCAATTTGCAGGAAATACATATATCTGTGATCAAGAGTCTTTCCAGCTTTTGAAAGATTTATCAAACTCCTCTTTGAAAAATGGGGATATTTATGTGTTTACTACAACTCATCAAGATTTAGCATGGTTGAATCATATTGATGCTTGTATCGCTGATCGAGATACACTTTGGTTGACTCCATTCTTGAAGCGTTTGGGCGAAGATCCAACATTCAAGATGGATATTGAACAAACTTCTATATTGAAGGAATACATCCATCGTCATCCGGATACGTATCCATTGTTTGTTAAATATATGAAAGAAGGACGTATTTGTGTGGGAGGAACTTTTATACAGCCGTACGAGGAGATGTATTCAGGAGAATCATTAGCTCGCCAATTTTATTTGGGAACTAGATGGTTGAAGAAAAACTTTAATGGTTACCAAACCTCCTCTTATTTTAATGTAGACGTGCCGGGACGTACTTTGCAAATGCCTCAAATCATGAGTAAAGCAGGAATTGAGAACTTGGTTATCAGTCGTCATGAAAGGGGACTGTTCTATTGGGAATCTCCGGACGGTTCAAAGGTTCGTACCTATACTCCGGGGCATTATATCTATTTTTATAATGTATTAGGAAAGGATGATACGACAGCGGTCAAAGAGATGGCTAAGGAGGCTATCTTATGGTATACAAAATACAATGATGTCAAGAAATCTAAGACTGTAATGCCTGCGATGCTTAATTATGAGTTGTCATGGGATATGAAGCCGGTTCGAAATTGTCCTGTATTTATTGAAAAATGGAATAATGTTCGTTATATAATGAATGGGAAGACAGGAGAGAGAGTAAAAGTGTCGTTACCCCAGTTCAAATTTGCGACTGCCGATGACTTTTTTGAGACATTAGATCATTCTACTTCAGCACTACCTATAACACATGGAGAACGTCCAAATGTGTGGTTGTATATTCATGGTCCTTCGCATGAGAAGGCTCTTACCGCTAGTCGTGCGGGAGATGTTTGGTTACCTGCTGCAGAGAAAATATCTTCTTTTGGCGCTATGGTTCGTCAGTCGTTTGATATGTATCCGACTAATGATTTGAATGAGGCGTGGGAAGCTAAAATCTATCCTGATCACGGATGGGGTGGCAATGGTGGTATCATGACGGATAATGCTTTTCGCCGGAAATATGAGTTTGCGTTATCAAAAGCAGAACAAATTGTTGATCGGCAAGCTGGATTTTTAGCTTCTTCGATTAAGACCTCCGAGCAAAAAGGACGTTCAATCATATTATTTAATAATTTGTCTTTTTCAAGAACTGTTCCTACTGTTGTAGAAGTGGCTTTTGAGCAAGGGTATGCCTACGATTTACAAATTAAGGATTATAAGGGAAAAACGGTTAACTCTCAGTTATCTGAAATCGTCTATTATCAAGATGGTTCTATAGAAAAGGCTAATCTGCATTTTACGGCAGATAATATGCCTGCTATGGGATTAAAAACTTATTATCTAAATCCAACTCAAAAGCAAGAGAACAAATCTGGACCGACTGTTGATTTGATTGAGAATAGTTACTATAGGATCGAACTGGTAGATGGTGGTATCAAACAAATATATGATAAATCAATGGGCTGCCCATTGTTGAATACTGAAAAATTTTTAGGAGGAGAAGTCATCACTATGCGCTCTGTGGGGAATGGTGCTGGTGAGTTTGATGCGGTGCAACAGCCGGATATGGAAGGGTTTGATAAAACTTCGAATCATGCAGTCCCTTGGAAAGTAGAAGATGATGGGCCTGTATATACATCCTATAAGATGCGTACACCTATTCGAAATGCTATTATAGAACAGACTTTGCGTGTATATCATCAGGCTAAAAAAATAGATATGGATGTTGACTTATTGAATTGGGATGCCGTGCTCTATCGTGAGTATCGTTTAATGTGGCCTCTTGCGTTTCAGCGTTCATCGGTATCTTATGAAGTTCCTTTCGGAGCATTGACGGTTGGAGAAGATGAAATGCCGGGAGCGGCGGGTGAGCGTTATTATGTTGAAAATAGTAAGCAGCGTCCTCGTGGCATCGGAAACTGGTTAAGTGCGGCCGGAGAAAAATGTGCCGTAACCTTGTCTTCTTCTGTTGCGGTTGCTGATTATATTGATCCGACAGACCAACCTGTAGATTATACGATTTTACAACCTATTTTATTAGCGTCTCGTAAAAGTTGTCATCCGTTAGGCAATGATTTTATCCAACCCGGAGATCATTCATATCATTTCTCTTTGACTTCTCATGAGGTTAATAGCCCGCTTAGGGAGGAGTTCGGTACATCTTCCAATGAGCCGTTGGTTGTGGTGTATAATCCGATTCAATATGAAAAAGCTTCTTTGCCGGAAGAGGTGTCGTTTGTGTCTATAGATAACTCAAATGTTAAGGTGACGGCGATAAAGAAATGCGAAGATGATAATAGTTTGGTTATAAGAATGTATAATTGCTCAAATAAGGAAGAAACTGTACATCTACGGATGTTTGCGGAACCAAAAGAGATTATTCACACAAACTTGATAGAAGAAGAACTTTCTTCTGTTCAAGAGATTACTTTGGGTAAATATGCTATAGAAACATATAAAATCAAGTTTTGAATATGGTGAGAATTAATTCATTGAAAAAAGTATCACTCATCTTGTTCTTGGCGTTGGTAGGGATGGCTTGTACAACGACTCCGAAGAATACGGAAGAAACTATGGAGTCATTAACCCAATACGTGGAACCTCGTATTGGTACCGCTCATTGTCGTTGGTTTCATTTTGCTCCGGGTGCGATGCCATTTGGATTAGCGAAACCTGCAGCAGCGACCAATGCTAGTCTAGGAAATAAATCAGGGTGGGAAGCTACGGGATATGATTATCGGGATACTTCTATAGAAGGATTTCCTTGTCTACATGAGTTTCAGGTCGGAGGTATTGTTTTGATGCCAACAGTGGGAGATTTGAAAACAATTCCGGGACCTTTAAATTCTATCGGGCAGGGATATCGCTCTTCTTTTGATCATAAGGATGAAATCGCTACGGCTGGGTATTATTCGGTAATGCTTAAAGATTATGATGTGAAAGCGGAGTTGACCGCAACCCCTCGAGTTGCTTTTCAACGGTTCACTTTTCACAAGAGTGATACGAGTCATATTTTATTTGATATAGGTAATCGGCAAGGGGAAAGTGGACCGGTAGTGGATGCGTTTGTTCAAATAGAAGGAGATGATATTGTGGAAGGTTGGGTTACGACTTTGCCAACTTATAGTAATAAGTATCAATCAGGGGCAACGGTTACTATGTATTTCTCGGCTCGTTTGGATAAACCTGCGAATTCTTTTGGGACTTTTGTGAAGGAGAACGTGAAAGAGAGGAGCCGAGAAATAGGTGGTGTGGGGGCTGGTGCGTATTTGACTTATAAGACTCAAGATAAAGAGTCGATAACGGCAAAGGTTGGACTTTCTTATACCTCTGTAGATAATGCTCGGTTAAATAGAGAGATTGAAACTCGCCAAGATCAAATGGACTTTGATGAGGCTCGTGAAATTTCACGATCTACATGGGAGGAGTATCTGGGACGTATTCGTGTGGAAACTCCAGTGAAAGAGGATAAGGTTAAATTCTATACAGGGCTTTATCATGCCCTATTAGGTAGAGGATTGGCTAGCGATGTGAATGGCGCATATCCTAAAAATGATGGAACTATTGGACAGTTGCCTTTAAAAGACGGAAAACCTGCTTTCTCTTTTTATAATACGGATGGTATTTGGGGAGGACAATGGAACCTGATTCAAGTATGGGCATTGGCTTATCCTGAGTATTTATCGGATTATGTAAGTACACATGTACAAGTTTATAAAGACACCGGATGGTTAGGTGATGGTATAGCTTGTAGCCGATTTGTCTCTGGTGTTGGAACGAATCAGTTAGGTAATGTGATTGCTGCGGCTTATCTATGCGGTATCCGTGATTTTGACGTAGAGAATGCCTATGCAGCGGCACGAAAGAATGAGTTAGAGGGAAAGAACCGGCCGATGGGAGCGGGTAAACTGGATACGGATAAGTTTGTGGAATATGGTTATGTCCCTCATATGGACAAAGGTGAAGGCGCTGATGAGGCATGGATGTTTTCGGCCTCTCATACCTTGGAATATTCGTTTGGAGCTTATGCTGTAGGGCAGATGGCGAAAGCCTTGGGCAAAACGGATGATTATAATGTATTGATGGATTTGTCAAAAGGTTGGGAACGTATTTATAATGCGGAATCGAACTTGATTCAGCCCAAATATGCGGATGGACGGTTTATCAGTAATTTTGATCCCATGCAAGTATGGCGTGGATTCCAAGAAGGGAATGCATACCAATATACATTTTATGTACCTCATGACGCAAAATCGCTGATCGCTAAAATGGGAGCTAGGGAATTTACACAACGTTTGGATAGTATATTTATTCTTTCACAAGACAAGATATTTAGTGGTGGAACGACTATTGATGCTTTCGCTGGTTTACAAACTTATTATAATCAAGGGAATCAACCTTGCTTACATATTTCTTGGTTGTTTAATCAAGCAGGTAAACCTTCGTTAAGCCAAAAATGGGTACGTGCGATTCTGAATGAGTTTTATGGGACAGATGGTATTCACGGTTATGGCTATGGACAGGATGAGGATCAAGGTCAACTTGGTGCTTGGTATGTGATATCCTCGATGGGATTGTTTGATATAGTTGGACTGGCAAATGAAAACCCGACTTTTGCGTTAGGAAGTCCTTTATTTGATAAAGTGACGATCAAATTGAATAAACAGTATTATCCGGGAGATACATTTGTGATTAAAACCAAAAATAATAGTAAGACAAATGTCTATGTACAGGAATATCGCTTAAATGGCGAGTCTTTGCAGAATCCTTTTATTCCTTTTAAGAATGTCGTAGAAGGTGGTGTATTAGAGTTAGATATGGCTGAGACTGCCAAAGATCAATATTGATCTTTGGCAGCCCTGCTGCACAACATAGTTCTCAAACACCGGGCGATAATTGCTTTTTTCCTTTACAATCTCTAATTTGCGCCCTCGTGAAAGTGATTCACGCCAAATAAACGTATTGTTAAACTCAAATAAATCCTGATATCATGAAAGTATACCAAACAAATGAAATTAAGAACATCTCTATCTTGGGAAGTTCGGGCTCTGGGAAAACCACTCTCGCTGAAGCTATGCTTTACGAGGGTGGAGTTATAAAACGTCGCGGCTCCGTTGAGGCAGGAAATACGGTGTCCGATTATTTCCCGGTTGAGAAAGAGTATGGATACTCAGTTTTCTCAACCGTTTTCAGTGTTGAGTGGCAGGATCGGAAGCTGAATTTCATCGATTGTCCGGGTTCGGATGATTTCGTGGGAGGAGCTGTTTCCGCTCTGAATGTCACGGATACGGCACTGATGGTATTGAATGCCCAGTACGGTGTTGAGGTTGGAACCATTAACCAGTTCCGGTATACTGAACAATTTCATAAACCGGTGATTTTCGTTGTCAATCAGCTTGATAATGATAAAGCCGACTATGAGGGAACCATCGCCCAGTTGAAAGACCGTTGGGGCAGTAAGATCGTTCCTATCCAATATCCGATTAGCTGCGGCTCTTCTTTCAATGCCGTGGTGGATGTATTAAAAATGAAGATGTATCGTTGGAAACCGGAAGGTGGAGTTCCTGATGTATTGGAAATCCCCGCCGAGGAAATGGATAAGGCGATGGAGCTGCATCAAGCCTTGGTGGAAGCCGCCGCTGAGAACGACGATATGTTGATGGAGAAATTCTTCGAGGAAGGTGCGTTGAGCGAGGACGATATGCGTGCCGGTATCCGTGCGGGCTTGGTTACTCGCGGTATGTTCCCGGTATTCTGCGTATGCGCTGGTCGTGATATGTGTGTTCGTCGTACGTTGGAGTTCTTGGGTAACGTGGTTCCTTGTACCGACAAGATGCCTCGTCTGATTACTACGGAAGGCGTAGAGGTGACTCCGGACTCGAATGGTCCTACTAGCTTGTTCTTCTTCAAGACTACCGTGGAACCTCATATTGGTCAGGTTTCCTATTTTAAAGTGATATCAGGAAAAGTAAAAGAAGGTGACGATTTGATGAATGCCGATCGTGGTTCCAAGGAGCGTATCGCACAGTTATTTGCGGTAGCCGGACAAACTCGTACCCCGGTTACGGAAATGGTGGCGGGTGATATTGGAGCGACCGTTAAGTTAAAGGATGTTCGCCGTGGTAATACATTGAACGGAAAGGGTTGTGATTATCGTTTCGACTTCATTAAATATCCGGATCCGAAATATCGCCGTGCTATCAAGCCGGTGAATGAGGCTGACGCCGAGAAGATGATGGAAATCTTGATACGTATGCGTGAGGAAGACCCGACATGGGTAATCGAGCAGTCCAAGGAATTGAAGCAGACAATCGTTTCCGGTCAAGGTGAGTTCCATCTTCGTACATTGAAATGGAGAATTGAGAATAATGATAAATTGCCGATCGAATATCTGGAGCCGAAGATTCCGTATCGTGAGACGATCACGAAAGCGGCTCGTGCGGATTACCGTCATAAGAAACAATCCGGTGGCGCAGGTCAGTTCGGAGAGGTTCACTTGATTATCGAGCCTTATTACGAGGGTATGCCTGCTCCGGATACCTACCGTTTCGGTGGACAGGAATATAAGATGAATGTTCGTGATACTCAGATAATCGATTTGGATTGGGGTGGTAAAGTCGTGTTCGTAAACTGTATCGTTGGTGGTGCTATCGACGCTCGTTTCTTACCGGCTATCCTGAAAGGTATTATGGGGCGCATGGAGCAAGGACCGTTGACGGGTTCGTATGCTCGCGATGTGCGTATTTGCGTATACGATGGTAAGATGCACCCGGTAGACAGTAATGAAATCTCTTTCATGCTTGCCGGACGCAATGCGTTCAGTACCGCTTTCAAGGAGGCTGGCCCTAAGATCTTGGAGCCTGTTTACGATGTCGAGGTTTCCGTTCCTGCCGATTATCTGGGAGATGTGATGAGTGACTTGCAAGGACGCCGTGCCTTGATTATGGGTATGAATAGCGAGAAGGGATTTGAGAAACTATTGGCGAAAGTTCCTTTGAAAGAGATGTCTAACTATTCTACTTCACTAAGCTCCATTACGGGCGGACGTGCTTCGTTTACGATGAAGTTCGCTAGTTACGAGTTAGTTCCTGCCGATGTACAAGAGAAGTTGTTAAAGGCTTACGAGGCTACTCAATCAGAAGAATAGGTAAAGTAAAATGTCATCATAATTTTTTAATATTTAAAGTTAAACGAGAAAAGGCCGGCTTTGTGAAGAGCTGGCCTTTTTGTTATGTCTTTTTCATTGGGTTGTCGTGAACTTGTAATACCGAAAGTGTTCTTTTGTATCATCTTAAATAAGGAAAAGATGATATTAAGAAAGTACTATCCGACTATTGTCCTCTCTGACATCCATTTGGGATCGGAACATTCCCGGACGGAGGAGGTCACCCGTTTTCTCAAGCACGTAGATTGCGATCGATTGATTTTGAATGGTGATATCATCGATGGCTGGCAATTGAAGAAATCTGGTAAACGCTGGAAACAAAAGCATACCGATTTCTTTAAGGTATTGATGAAGATGATGGAGAAAAGGGGTACGGAGATTATCTATGTAGTGGGGAACCATGATGATTTTCTCGACAGCTTGGCTCCTTTTAAGTTCTCCAATATATCGATCGTAAAGGATTATTTACTGAAGACGAGACAAGGAAAACGCTATTTCGTGACACATGGTGATATTTTCGATACGGTTACGACCCATATGCGTTGGCTTGCCATGCTCGGGGATGTGGGATATACTTTTTTATTGTGGTTGAATAAGGTTTACAATCATCGTAGAGAGCGGCAAGGAAAACCTTATTTCTCTTTATCCCAAGAGGTGAAACACCGGGTGAAAAGTGCGGTCTCTTATATCTCGGAGTTTGAGAAAGAGCTGGTACGCTTAGCGGAGGCCAAGCATTTGGATGGGATTATTTGCGGCCATATTCATCAAGCGGCGAACGTATGGTATGGTAATGTGCATTATCTAAATTCCGGCGATTGGGTGGAAAGCATGACCGCTCTCGTGGAGGATGAACAAGGAGAGTGGGATATTGTTACATATAATAATAATGTACAACTATATGCGGATGCCATATGAAAATCCTGTTTATCATACAAGGTGAGGGACGTGGGCACTTGACCCAAGCGTTATCCTTACGCCAGAAATTGATGGCCGAAGGACATGAGATCGTTGGTGTGTTGGTAGGAAAAAGCCCGGCCCGCCGTTTGCCGGATTTCTTCTTGAATAAGATACAATCGCCGGTATATCCGTTTGAGAGTCCGAATTTTTTACCGACGGCTAAGAATAAACAAGTGAGTTTGGTGCGTAGCGTATTATATAATGTATTGCGTCTGCATAAATACATGGGAAGTATCCGTTATATCGACCGGATGATTCGGCAGACGGATGCGGATGTTGTCGTGAATTTTTACGAGCTGTTGACGGGGCTGACTTACTTGATTCTCCGTCCGAAAGCAACGATGGTATGTATCGCCCACCAATATCTATTCTTGCATCCGGACTTCGTTTTCCCGAAGCAGAGCACGTTGTCGTTGGCATCGCTACGATTTTTTACGAGATTAACGGCGATAGGCTCCGTCAAGAAGTTAGCCTTGTCTTTCCGGAAGATGCGCGAGGTGCCGTTGGAAGGAATAGTCGTGGTTCCTCCTTTATTAAGGCAAGAAGTCTTGGATGCGGTTCCCTCGAACGGCAGTTATTTGCATGGTTATTTGTTGAATAGCGGGTTTAGTGAGGAGATCCGTTCTTGGCATTCCCGTCATCCTTCGGTTCCGATGCATTTCTTTTGGGATAAGAAAGATCAGCGAGCCGAGGTGAAAATAGACGATTGCCTTTCTTTCCATCAACTGGATGATACGTTGTTTCTACGTTATATGTCGGGGGCGAAGGCTTATGCTACGACCGCCGGGTTCGAATCCGTATGTGAGGCGATGTATCTGAATAAACCTGTATTGATGGTTCCTACACATATTGAGCAAGCTTGCAATGCTTACGATGCCTCTTTGTCTGGCGCGGGCGTTGTCGCTGATTGTTTTGATCTGGACGTGTTATTATCCATTTCGGAAAGTCATGTGGAGAATCCGGTCTTCCGGCATTGGGTGAAACAGGCGGATTGGCTTATTCTTCGTGAGTTCCGTGAGGATTTGTTGCGTGAGGAACATCCGGTAACGAGCCTAGGGAGGATTACGACAAATTGGGTGGCGCGTCTGGGGAGATTCCTGCCTATCTAGGAACTTATAGCAGTACCGTGCTGTAGATGCAGGTGTGCCATGCTGAAGAAACAGGTGTGCTACGCTGATGGAACGGGTGTGCCACGCCGATGGCATGGGCGTGCCATCAGCGTGGCACTGAAGTCTTATTTATTCAACGCTTGCTCGATATCGGCGATGATATCATCGGCGTTCTCGATACCTACAGAGAAGCGGATTAAGTCCGGAGCTACGCCAGCCTCTATCAATTGCTCATCGCTCAACTGGCGGTGCGTATGACTGGCCGGGTGAAGCACGCAAGTACGGGCATCCGCTACGTGAGTTACGATAGCGGCGAGTTTCAAGCTATCCATAAACTTGATCGCCACCTCACGTCCACCTTTCAATCCGAAGGATAATACACCGCAAGAGCCATTCGGTAGATACTTCTTGGCGAGCTCATGGTACGGGTTGCCTTCTAATTCCGGATAATGCACCCAAGCTACCTTATCACATTTCTGTAGCCACTGCGCTACCGCCAAGGCGTTTTTGCAATGCTGCGGTACACGAAGATGCAAGGTCTCCAATCCCAGATTCAATAGGAATGCGTTTTGCGGGGATTGGATCGCTCCGAGGTCACGCATCAGTTGGCTAGTCGCTTTCGTGATGAACGCTAATTTCCCGAATGCCTTGGTATAGGTCAATCCGTGGTAAGAAGGGTCCGGTTGGCAAAGTCCCGGGAACTTCTCGGCATGCGCTTCCCAATCGAAATTGCCGCTGTCCACGATACAACCACCCACGCTCGTGGCATGGCCATCCATATATTTAGTCGTGGAGTGCGTAACGATATCCGCTCCCCATTCGAACGGACGGCAATTGATCGGCGTGGCGAACGTATTATCGACGATCAAGGGTACGCCATGATTATGGGCGATGCGGGCAAACTTCTCCACATCCAATACCATAACGCCCGGATTGGAGATCATCTCGCCGAACATCGCCTTCGTATTCGGGCGGAAAGCCTTGGAGATCTCTTCCTCGCTCGCGTCTTGATCTACGAACGTGCATTCGATTCCCAGCTTCTTCAAGGTAACGGCCAGTAGATTATAAGTACCTCCATAAATGCTGGTAGCGCTTACGATATGATCGCCAGCCTCGCAAATATTGAAGAAAGCGAAAAAGCTAGCGGCCTGTCCGGATGAGGTCAGCATGGCGGCCACGCCACCTTCCAACGCTGCGATCTTGGCGGCTACAGCCTCGTTTGTCGGGTTTTGAAGGCGAGTATAGAAATAGCCGCTTTCCTCCAAATCGAACAATTTAGCCATCTGCTCGCTCGTCTCATACTTGAATGTCGTGCTTTGATAGATCGGGAGGACACGGGGTTCTCCTTTCTTGGGTTGCCAACCGGCCTGTACGCACAGGGTTTCCGGTTTGAATTTGTTATCCATATAGGTTGTTTTTTTAATTGAATGTCATTTTAATCGCGAATGTACGGAAAATCGGTAAGAATTGTTCCGCTTACAAGATCTTCTTCTGTAAGATACTGAACCAAATGAAAGCGACGATACCTTTTAGCATGCTGGAAAGGCTGATCGCCCACCAAACACCCGTAATACCCAGTCCCGCTGCCGCTAGCCCGATGGCCAAAGGTATGCGTAAGGTGTTACACGAGATGCTGATGATCGCCGGCGGAACCGTTCGGCCGGTACCGTAGAACATGCCTTGCGTGGTAATCTCCAGCATCATGAAGATCATCGAATATCCGTCGATCCGGAGAAATATACCACCGGCCTCATAAGCGGCTTGCTCCGGTACGATCAGCGAGAAGACCTCGCTACCGTAAAAGACGAATAACAATGTGCAGAGTACACCGATGATCGAAGTCATTTTAAGCGTCGTATGATAAGCGGTCAAGATACGTTCTTTCTTGCGTGCGGCGTAGTTCTGAGCGGTGAAAGCGGAGAGGGCCGTACTGAAGCCTTGTGAGGTGTTCCATGCGATCGCCTCCATTTGTCCGCCTGCCGTAAGCGTCATCAAACCGATATGCCCTCCGTAGGTGGAAGCTGTACGAGCCATAAAAAGATTGATGATCGCGAAGAATGTATTTAATAACGCTACTGGCAGGCCCAATTGGAAAATCCGCTTGGTGTAGCGTTCTTTTAAACGGACAAAGAAAGGGAATCCCCCGAACAATTTATTGCGGCATTTTAGCTGATAGACGAATAGTCCGCAAACCACCGCTTGGGAGATCCACGTAGCCCAAGCCGCGCCCGCCGTGCCCAAATGGAAGCCGAGTATAAATAAAGGATCTAGCACCATATTCAGTAAAAGACCTGTTCCGCTGATATAAAATGGAATCTTACTCAATCCCGCCGCATTATGAATCCCGGTAAACGCCGCCGAGAGGAAGATAAATGGGAATGCGGAAGCGACGATTCTCAAATATTCCACGGCGTTCAACGCGATCGGTTCCTCCAGTTTGTAGAAGCCGATAATCGGATGAGCGAGGACGAATAGCAAGAATCCCCAACAAAGTGAGAGGATCAAGGCGATCGTTAGGTTATGGGAAGCGAATCCTCGGGCATCTTCCACGTTTTGCGCCCCGATACTTTGCCCGACACTCACCTCCGAGCCTACTTTATTCAAGTAAGAGATCGAGTTCGTCATCCAAGTAAGGATACCAACGGCGCCGATAGCGGCTACGGCCTCGCTTCCCAATCGGCCTACCCAAGCCATGTCGGTGATGCTATAGGCCATTTGGATAAATGAGGTACCCATGATCGGCATCGCCAGATTGAATAGTTGCCGGGAGATGACCCCTTCGGTCAGATTTTTTGTTCCTTGCATGATCGTTTGTTTAAATGTGCGCGAAAGTAGAAATAATTTTGCTACCTTTAGCGACGTTAATCTTAAAGAATAGTATGATGATAACGAGACGGAATTTTTTGAAAGCGGGTGCCGCTGTGGCTGCGCTGAGTGTAGTACCGAACGGCTTTGCCTCTATCTTGGCTAAGAAAGAGAAAGCGATAGGTGTACAGTTGTATAGTGTCCGGGACGACTTGAAGACGGATTTTGACGGTACGATGAAGGCTTTGGTGGATATCGGTTATAAACGGATGGAAGCCGCCGGTTACCGGGATGGCAAATTCTACGGGAAATCCCCGGCCGAGATGAAGAAATATCTGGCGGATCTGGGTGCCCGTATGGTAGGTTCCCATACCGGAAGCGGTTTGCTGGCGGAGGGTGATACCAAGGGATGGGACTTCTGGAAAAAGAATGCCGCCGATACGGCAGAGGTAGGCTGTAAATGGATTGTTCAGGCGGGTTATCCCTCCAAAGATATCAAGAGCCTTTCGGACGTGAAGCGTTTAGCGGATCAATTTAATAAATGTGGTGAGATCGCGAAGGCGAACGGGTTGCGTTTCGCTTTCCATAACCATGTGGATGAATTCCATGAGTTGGAAGGAAAGATCCCGTTCGACGTGATGATCGAGAATACGGACAAAGGGCTGGTTACTTTCCAGATCGATACGGCTCAATTAGTGTATGGCGGTTTTAAATGTCATGATTACGTGAACCGTTATCCCGGTCGTTTCGCCAACTGGCACTTGAAAGACGCGAATGCGGATGGAAAGGGCAGCACAGAGATGGGCGCCGGAATCGTAGACTTCAAATCCTTATTCGCTGTGGCGGAGAAAGCCGGATTAGAGGATTACTTCATTGAGCAAGAGCGTTATAATATGACACCGTTACAAGCGATGAAACATGATTATGACTTCTTGATGAATGCTTCTTATGTGAAGTGGTAAACGGGAGTATAGGCGTAGCCTTATGCCTGTATCGGTGTAAGGCTGCGCCTATATCAGTGTGAGGCTATGCCGATACTGGCGCAAGGCAACGCCAGTATTGGTGTTTTTTATCGGATAAACAGGAGTTCCCTATACTTCGGCAACGGCCACATCTGGTTGTCCACCATCAATTCCAGATCATCGATATGGTCACGGATCTCATCCAAATAAGGGGCTACCGAGTCGTGGTAAGCGATCGCCTTTTCCCGCATATCGGTCAAGCGGTTCGCTTTCTTGCGGGCCTCTACCATCTCATCCACTTTCTTGGTCACGGCACAGATATGTCCGGCTATCTTACGAACCAAGCGACGGGGTTCTTCCGACATATCGCGGAATTCCGGGTCATCGCCGAATGTCTCTTTCAACTTCGCTATATTATCCAGCAATACGCTCTGGTAGCGAACGGCTACCGGGATGATATGGTTCAAGGATAAATCCCCTAATACCCGAGCCTCGATCTGTACCTTTTTGATATAGACTTCCCATTTTACCTCATTACGCGCTTCCAATTCTTTCTGGGTAAGTACGCCGGTAGACGTGAACATCTCGATCGACTCCGGTTTAAGATAAGCGTCATATTGCAAGGGAACACTATTTTGGCAATCCAGACCTCGCTTGGCGGCTTCCTCTTTCCATTCGTCCGAATAACCGTTTCCATCGAAGCGGATCGGCTTAGATTCCTTGATATAGGCTTTCAGCACCTTGAAGATCGCTACTTCCTTGCTTTTTCCTTCCGCTTGCAAAGCCTCTACGTCCTTCTTGAATTGTTGCAATTGATAGGCAACGGCGGAGTTCAACGCTAACATGGCCGATCCGCAGTTCACGGAAGAACCCGGGGCACGGAACTCAAAACGGTTTCCGGTGAAGGCGAAAGGAGAGGTACGGTTACGATCCGTATTGTCCAACAGCAGTTCGGGGATCTGCCCGAAGCCAAGATGCAAGCCCTTTTTATCGTCTACCTCGATAGCGTCCTCGATAGAGCTATTCTCGAACTTATCCAAGATATCGCTGATTTGCGTTCCGAGGAAAGTGGAGATGATAGCGGGAGGTGCCTCGTTCGCGCCTAGGCGGTGTGCGTTCGTGGCGGAAGCGATACTCGCTTTTAATAAAGCGTTGTATTTATAAACGGCCATGATGGTGTTCACCACGAAGGTGATGAAGCGCAGGTTGTCCTCACGGTCTTTACCCGGAGAGAATAAGTTTACCCCCTTGTCTGTTCCCATAGACCAGTTACAGTGTTTACCGGAACCGTTTACCCCGTTAAATGGCTTCTCGTGCAATAATACACGGAAATTATGACGGCGGGAGACACGTTTCATGACCGACATCAATAATTGATTATGGTCGTTGGCAAGGTTGCATTCCTCGTAAATAGGAGCTAGCTCGAACTGATTGGGGGCTACCTCGTTATGGCGGGTCTTTACCGGGATACCTAGTTTATAGCATTCGGTTTCCAAGTCTTTCATGAATTCTTGTACACGAGAGGGGATAGCGCCAAAATAATGGTCGTCTAATTGTTGGTTCTTCGCGCTCTCATGTCCGAGCAAGGTACGCTCGGTCAGTGAGAGGTCCGGACGGGCGGAATACAAGTCCTCGTCAACAAGGAAATATTCCTGTTCCCAACCAAGGTAAGTAATTATCTTATTGACATCCTCATCGAAATACTGATATACGTCTTTGGCGGCTTCTCCCAATACTTCGATAGAGCGGATCAGCGGGGTCTTATAATCCAGCGCTTCACCGGTATAAGCGATAAATACGGTTGGGATACAAAGTGTGTCATCTACGATAAAAGCGGGAGAGGAAGGGTCCCAAGCGGAGTAGCCGCGGGCCTCGAAGGTATTGCGAAGTCCACCGTTCGGGAAACTGGAAGCGTCCGGTTCTTGCTGGACGAGCAACTTGCCGCTGAACTCCTCGATCATGCCGCCGTTGCCATCGTGTTCTACAAAAGCGTCGTGCTTCTCGGCGGTGCCATCGGTAAGCGGTTGAAACCAGTGGGTGTAATGAGTGACTCCTTTTTCCAGTGCCCACATACGCATGCCGGCTGCCACATGATTGGCGATTTCCCGGTCGATAGGTGTGCCATTGTCAATGGCGTGGGTCAAGGCTTTGTACGTTTCCTTGGAGAGATATTTTTGCATCGCCTTCCGGTTGAAGACATTCTCGCCATAGTACTCAGATACTTTGTGTTCGGGAGTAACGGCTTCCACGGCCTTTCGGTTGGATGCCTTCTCCACAGCATTAAAGCGTGAGATTGACATTGTTGAATTGTTTTATGTTTTTACGACGCAAAAATACAAAACAGTTGACAATTGACAGTTGACAATTGACAATTATTTAGTTTTCTCTATTAATTTGTCAATTTACTTCTCTAATTGTCAATTGCCAACTACTAACGGTCAACTATTAAAACAAACTCCAAGCCACCGTCAATCCCGCCATCACGATCGCTACCATGCTCATCAGCTTGATAAGGATATTCAAACTCGGGCCGGAAGTGTCTTTGAACGGATCGCCAACCGTATCGCCGACAACGGTTGCCTTATGCGCCTCGCTACCCTTGCCGCCGTGGTTTCCTTCCTCGATGAATTTCTTCGCGTTATCCCATGCTCCTCCGGCGTTCGCCATGAATACGGCTAATACGAAGCCCGTGCTTAATCCACCGATCAATAATCCGACAACACCCGTCACACCAAATATGAGTCCGGTTAAGATGGGGGCGATAATAGCTAAAACGGAGGGAAGTACCATTTCGTGTTGCGCTCCTTTCGTCGAGATCTCAACGCAACGGGCATAATCCGGTTGTGCCTCTCCAGTCAGAATACCCTTGATTTCCTTGAACTGACGGCGAACTTCTTCCACCATGTGCCCGGCCGCACGCCCTACAGCATTCATCGTAAGGCCACAGAACATGAATGCCATCATGGAACCTAGGAACATTCCGGCTAAAACCTTAGGATTCATTAAGGTAACATCATAATATACCATAAAGTCCGAGAATGAGGCTTTAGATATTTCGATACTCCTGCCATCGGTAAAGTTCAGGACGGTCTCTCCTAAACGGAGCAAACCGATCTTGATCTCTTCTACATAAGAGGCCAACAGAGCCAAGCCGGTTAACGCGGCGGAACCGATAGCGAAACCTTTACCTGTAGCGGCAGTCGTATTTCCTAATGAATCCAATGCGTCTGTACGCTTGCGGACTTCTTTCCCTAGGTTACACATCTCGGCGTTGCCTCCGGCATTATCCGCTATGGGACCGTAAGCGTCTGTAGCCAACGTAATACCTAAGGTCGATAGCATACCTACGGCCGCTATACCGATTCCGTATAATCCCATGCCCACGTTCGTGAAGTCGAATCCGGAGGCGAACAAGAAGGAACAAATAATACCGACCACGACGGCAAGTACCGGGATGGCCGTAGAGAGCAGACCTAGTCCGAGACCGGAGATAATAACCGTTGCCGGCCCAGTCAGTCCCGCTTCGGAGACGAGCCGGGTCGGTTTATAGGATTGGGAGGTATAATATTCCGTCGCCTGCCCGATCACGATTCCGACTAGCAGACCTACGATCACGGAACAACCGATCCAGAACCAATTCTCCATGCCTAATACATAAAGAATCCCGAACGTGGAGATAGCGATCAATACGGAACTCAAGTTCGTTCCTATGGCTAAGGCTTTCAATAGTTGCTTGATCGTCGCGTTCTCATTCGTACGGACGGCGAAAATACCAATAATAGATAAAATGATACCGACAGCGGCGATAAGCATTGGGGCGACAACCGCCTTATATTGTAATTCTACGCTTCCGGAAGAAACGAACGCGGCGGCTCCCAATGCGGCGGTCGCTAGGATAGAACCGCAATAAGATTCATATAGGTCGGCTCCCATACCGGCGACGTCACCTACATTGTCGCCTACGTTATCGGCGATTGTCGCCGGGTTACGAGGATCATCCTCCGGGATCCCAGCCTCAACTTTACCTACTAAATCCGCTCCGACATCGGCGGCTTTCGTATAGATTCCTCCTCCTACACGTGCGAACAAGGCTTGCGTGGAGGCACCCATTCCGAATGTAAGCATGGTTGTCGTGATAATGGTGAGTTTATGGGTCGGGTCCAAAGCCTCGTCTGGGATGAAAGCATTTAACAGGATATACCAGAATGAGATATCCAGCAATCCAAGTCCTACAACGACTAAGCCCATGACCGCCCCGCTTCGAAAAGCGACTTGTAAGCCTTTGTTCAAGGAAGTGCGGGCCGCGTTCGCCGTACGGGCCGAGGCATAAGTCGCTGTCTTCATGCCTAAGAAACCCGCTAATCCGGAAAAGAAACCTCCTGTCAGGAAGGCGATCGGAACCCATTCGTTTTGAACATGGAAGCCATAGGCCATAATAGAGAATAAGATTACTAGGACAACGAAAACCGAGGCGACTACTTTGTATTGCTGTTTCAGATACGACATCGCCCCTTCACGCACAAAGGAGGCGATCTTTTTCATCAACTCAGTTCCTTCACTCTCTTTCATCATCTGCCTGAAGAAGTACCAGGCAAATGCTAGCGCTAGGACAGACGCTAACGGGATAATCCAGAAAATACTCGTAATCATAACATGGTAGATTTAATGTTATACTTAGAAAGCAATGTGACAACACCTTTACTTTCCGTGTAAATGTAGCAAAAATAAAAGAGGATGGAAACTTTTTCCCTAATAATAATGTTTGTAATTAAAAAAAACAGCATATTTGTCACTTGATTAAGAGATAAGAAATAAATGGCAGAAGAGACAAACCATAAACCCTATAGGTTGGGCTTGGCGCTTAGCGGAGGCGGAGCGAAAGGTTTTGCGCATATCGGAGTATTCCGGATGATGGAGGAATGCGGGCTGAAGCCGGATATCATAGCCGGTACCAGTGTCGGATCCTTAATGGGCACCTTGTTTGCCGATGGCTATTCGGCGGCGGAGATCCAAGAACTTTTTACCGGACGTGAGTTCTCGGAATTCGCCCAGTTGCAGATTCCGAAGGCGGGTTTGTTCGATAGTAAGCGCTTTCGTTATTTCTTGAGGCGACACTTGCGGACCAAGAACATCGAGGACTTGCAGATTCCGATGGTGATTGTCGCGACTGATTTGGATAATGGCGAAAGCCATGAATTTAGGAGTGGTCCTATTGTTGAGGCGGTGACAGCTTCTTGTAGTATCCCGATTATTTTCAGTCCTGTAGTCATCAATGGCGTTCATTATGTGGATGGAGGATTATTTCACAACTTTCCGGTCTCCATCATCCGTGAGGAATGTGAGCGTATTATCGGGGTGAACGTAAGCCCGTTGATCCCGCAAAAATATAAGCAGACCATATTCCATATCGCCGAGCGCTCTTATCATTATATGTTCCGGGCAAATACGCTGGAGGATCGAGAGATGTGTGATGTCTTAATAGAGGCGGAGGAGTTTGGCTTATATAAGACATTCGATCTTGAGAATGTAGACGTGATTTGTAATATTGGCTATTCCGCCGCTGCCCGTTGCTTTGAGAAAGTGTTGGATGAGAATAAATATGAAACCTTGGTGAAAGCGATCGCGGCAAGAAAGAAAGGCCTGATGCCGTGACAAATCGTCTGTCTGGACAAAGCGCTTTCCCACAAAAACTTTATATATAGATGAACGCAATGGAACAAAAAAACAAGATGGTAATTTATCAGGTATTCCCGCGTTGGTTTGGGAATCTGCGACCATCTCCTGTAATGAATGGTAGTTTAGCCGAGAATGGAGTGGGTAAGTTTTCGGCTTTTACTCCTTTGGCTTTATCCAAAATCAAAGAACTAGGTGTTACTCATGTATGGTATACAGGGGTGATAGAGCACGCTACAAAAACCGATTACACCATGTTTGGCATCCGGAAAGACCATTCTGCCGTAGTAAAAGGTAAGGCCGGATCTCCATATGCTATAAAAGATTACTATGATATAGATCCGGATTTGGCGGATAATATCCAGAACCGTATGAGTGAGTTCGAGGATTTGGTGAAACGTACGCATGAGGCTGGGATGAAGGTTATTATCGATTTTGTACCCAACCATGTGGCACGTCAATATTTCTCGGACGCACGGGAACCTTTCGTGGAGGACTTAGGTCAAACGGATAATGTGTCCAAGGCTTTTGATGTGAATAATAACTTTTATTATCTTCCGGGACAGACCTTGACGCTTCGTTTTGATCCGCAGCGTGAGGAGGATTTTGCCTATAGTGAGTTTCCGGCGAAGGTGACCGGTAACAATCATTTCGATGCCTATCCAAGCCAGAACGATTGGTATGAGACGGTGAAGCTGAACTACGGCGTGGATTATATGCACGGTGGTGCTTGCCATTTCAATACCATTCCCAATACGTGGGAGAAAATGTTGGAGATCTTGTTGTTCTGGGCTGATAAGGGGGTGGATGGTTTTCGTTGTGATATGGCTGAGATGGTCCCGGTAGAGTTTTGGAACTGGGTGATTCCTCAGGTGAAGAAGGTGCGTGATGTGATCTTTATAGCGGAGGTGTATAATCCGGATGAGTATAGGAATTATATTTATACGGGACACTTTGATTATTTGTATGACAAGGTTGGTCTTTATGATACGGTTCGTGCGGTGATGTGCGGACAGGCTCCGGCTAGTAATATATCGCATTGTTGGCAATCGTTGGAGGGAATCCAGAAAAATATGTTGAATTTCTTGGAGAATCACGATGAACAGCGTGTCGCTTCTGATTTCTTTGCGGGGGATGCTCGTCCGGGTATTCCGGGCATGATTGTCTCCGCTGCCATGAATACGAATCCGGTTATGATCTATAGTGGTCAGGAACTTGGCGAAAGAGGAATGGACGCTGAAGGTTTCAGTGGACGTGATGGCCGTACGACCATCTTCGATTATTGGAGCGTCGAGAGTTTGCGAAACTGGAATAATAATGGACTCTTTGATGGGGCTAAATTAACGCCGGCAGAACGCTCGTTGCGTGAGATGTACGCTAAGTTATTGAATGTGGTACGATCCGAGCCGGTTATTGTCGAGGGAGCGTTTTATGATTTGATGTACGCGAACTCCGGTAATCCTTATTTCAATCCGAACCGTCAGTATGCGTTCTTGCGCAAATGGAAGAACGAGGTACTTCTGGTTGTCGTGAATTTCGACCGTGCCGACCAATGTGTATGGGTAAATATCCCGGTCGAGGCATTCAAGGCTCTTGATTTTGAGGATAACAAACCGGCTGAATTGACCGACTTGTTAACCGGGGAAACGACTATCAGTACGCTAACAGACGCTTATCCTTATCAAGTGAAACTCCCTGCTTATTCCGGTAAGATGCTAAAGTTCTCTTTTCTCCATAAATAAGAGCTTTCTTGAAAAGTTTAGGTGTGCTGTATAGATAATTCGTTGGTGGAGTTAGGTGGTTGATACGGGACATCTAGCTTCATCGGGCAAGTAACTTAAGTGAAATGGCAAAGTAACTTAACATACTTGCCCGATGAAGCTAGATGACTTTTTTCTTTGATTTAAATGAAAAGAAGGGAAGCCATATAATAAATGCCAGCTGCTAAAAGCCCACTTACCGGGATCGTAAGAACCCATGCGGTCATCAAGCTTTGAGTTACTCCCCAACGAACGGCTGAAAGACGTTTGGTCGCACCAACTCCGATAATAGCCCCTGTAATTGTATGCGTGGTACTGACTGGGATCTTCAGAAACTCCGTAAGGTACAAAGTGAAGGCACCGGCTGTCTCAGCGATAACCCCTTCCAAGGGGGTTACCTTCGTGATTTTAGTACCCATTGTCTTTACTATTTTCCAGCCACCGGACATGGTTCCAAGTGAGATAGCGGTGAAACAAGAGAACGCTACCCAGTCGGGTAAATCGGAAATACTATTTATCCCCATTCCCAATCCTTCGGAGTGGGCTGCGATTAGGGCCGCGGCGATAATACCCATCACTTTTTGGGAATCATTCAATCCATGCCCGATACTGAATAAGGCGGAAGATACGAGTTGGAGTTTCTTGAACCATACCTCTGCCGTATGAGGGTGCACTCTTTTGCACATATGAAGCACTAATAAGGTAAACCCGAAAGCGACAATCATGCCTATGAAGGGAGCAAGGAAAATGAAAGCCGCTATTTTTAGGATAATGTTCAATTGGATCGCTTCAAAGCCGTGTGCCATGATAGCCGCTCCGGCGAATCCTCCGATAAGGGTGTGGGAAGAAGAGGAAGGAATGCCTTTCCACCAAGTGAACAGGTTCCATGCGATAGCGGCGATTACCCCGGACAGGATAATCGGTAATGTGATATACTGCTCTACTACGGTTTTTGATACGGTATTGGCGATACCGAATCCCCCGATTATATACTTAGCGATGAAAAATGCGACGAAATTAAAGAATGCTGCCCATATTACAGCCTGAAAAGGGGTAAGGACCTTGGTCGATACAATGGTCGCTATCGAATTTGCCGCATCATGAAAGCCATTGATATAATCGAATATCAGAGACAGAATGATGATAATCACTAATAATTCCATAATATAGCCCTGTTTTATGCGTACTTTACGATCAAGTTCCTTAATATTTTACCGACATGTTCGGCAGCATCCGTTGTCTTTTCCAACTCATGCATGATTTCTTTGATTTTGATAAGCTCTATACTATCTTTTTCTTCCTCGAAAAGCTTCGTGATAAAAAGCTCATATACGTCGTCCGCTTGGTTTTCTATGTCATGTAGCTTGGTACAGTAATCACGTAACGTAGTCGGTTTCTTGCGAAAAGTCTCGAGTTCATCCATCGCTTTGCTGATATAGTGCGCCTCTTGTTGAATGAGTAAACTCAATTCTTTTCCGCTATCAGAGATGGGGCGTGGGTTATAGATGGTAATACGTTTGGCGGAACTGTTTATTCCATCAATAACATCATCTATGGATGAGGCTAAGTCGTGAATGTCTTCCCGATCGAAGGGGGTTATAAATGTCGTTCCTAGTTCATCAAAGATCAGATGGGTCAGTTTGTCCCCCTCCCGTTCCCTATCCTTGATTAGCTTATAATAATTAGCTCTTTCCGTAGGAGAATCATGTCGTAAGCTTTCTACCAGAATGCTGGAAGAGGCGGATAATATTTCAGACAATTGCTTTAAGAGTGGAAAGAACTTGGGTTCTTTGGGGGTGAATCGACTAAAAAAAGAATTTTTCATACATGTATATATTAAATCGTTTTTAAATACTTGGTTGTTGAATGAAAGTTTGTTATCTCTGTTTCCGTGCTTTTAGTTTTGCCCGTACTACCTCTATTACGGCAGGAAGTATGGATATGAATATAATTGCTATGATCAATATCTTGAGGTTCTGCTGTACGAAAGGAAGATCTCCGAAAAAGTATCCCGTATAGCAGAAAAGCAGCACCCAGAAAGCGCCGCCTATCAGGTTGTAGATCATGAAATAGTAATGATGCATTTTACCCATTCCGGCTACAAAGGGAGCGAAAGTACGGACAATTGGTACGAATCGGGCGATGATTATGGTTTTGCCTCCATATTTTTTGTAGAACTCATGCGTTTTGTCCAAATGGCTTTTCTTGAATATCTTGGAGTTGGGATTGTTAAATAGTTTACGACCGAAAAAATGACCTATCATATAATTACAGGAGTCTCCCAATACTGCCGCCGCGAATAATATCAAGGCTAAGAGATTTATCTCTAGAGGCATACCGGGTAACGCTGTTATCGCTCCGGCGACGAACAAGAGGGAATCCCCGGGCAAGAATGGGGTGACTACCAATCCCGTTTCACAAAAAATGATTAGGAATAATATCGCGTAGGCCCAAGTATGATATTCTTGTACGATCTCGATCATATGCTGATCGATATGTAAGATGAAGTCTAATAAAAATTCCATTTTAGATTGATTATTAATTGATAAGAACTATCCTATATGACCCAATAAGAAAACAAAATAGATGTTTATTCTGTTCCCTTTGAGAAATCTAGAAAATAAGAATAGTGAGAAAGCAGACATTAAAGTGCTATCTTCTACTTTTTTGATGGAAATAAGGGAGAAAGAGAGTTTAAATGAGAATACGTCTTAGGGTATAGATATAGTACCCATAGGAGAATTTAAGGGGATTTATACAAAATGAAATGAATGTTTGTCTTTCTTTAGGATATTGAGTTTTTATAAACCGTACGATCCTTTCCGCGGATGAGGATAGGTTTGTCCTTGAGTTTTTTGATGTGGAGGTGCTGCGGAATAGTGAAGAAGCCTTGATATAGCCATCTTCCATCTTATAGCTTTGTTTTCCGTTGTATAGCTTTTTTTCGTATCGTTCGATATCTGTTTGGGGGATATTGTATTCCGTCTTGTCTTCATTCGGAGAGTACATGGTGTAAATATCCTTGTATTTCTGTTGGTTCTCGGGAGTTGATGAAGAACCCGAAGTCAGAAATACACTTACCAATACGAAGAAATAGAGTAAATACTTCATCATTGCGGTTGCAAATATAGAAAGTTTTCCAAATATAAAGAGGTTATTGTAAATAAGTTTTGTACTTTTGCGGCACAATTCAAATCTATTCACTTTAAGATAAATATTCGGAATAATGAGTGCACAAACTCCTTTCTTGGTGTTTTCGGGAACGAACTCCCGGTATCTTGCAGAGAAAATTTGCAACAGTTTAGGTTGTCCTCTGGGACAGATGAATATCCAGCACTTTGCCGATGGTGAGTTCTCTGTTTCTTATGAAGAGTCTATCCGCGGTAGAGATGTATTCTTAGTACAATCTACATTCCCTAATTCAGACAATCTGATGGAGTTGCTTCTGATGATTGATGCGGCTAAACGTGCTTCCGCACATTCAATCATCGCTGTAGTCCCTTACTTCGGTTGGGCTCGTCAGGATAGAAAGGATAAGCCTCGTGTTTCTATTGGCGCTAAGTTGATCGCTGATATGTTGAGCACGGCAGGTATCAATCGTTTGATTACGATGGACCTTCATGCGGATCAGATCCAAGGATTCTTTAATGTGCCGGTGGATCACTTATATGCTTCTTCCGTATTCTTGGATTATATCAAGACGTCTTTGCCTTTGGATAACTTGTGTATCGCGACTCCGGATGTTGGTGGTACGAAACGTGCCAGCAGCTATTCTAAGTATTTAGGCTTGCCGATGGTCATTTGCCACAAATCTCGTTTGCGTGCCAATGAGGTGGCCGAGATGCGTATTATCGGTGATGTGACGGGCTTGGATGTCCTTTTGGTTGATGACATGGTGGATACGGCCGGAACAATTACGAAAGCCGCGAACTTGATGTTGGAGAATGGTGCGAAGTCTGTTCGTGCTATCGCCAGCCACGCTGTGATGTCTGATCCGGCTTCTACTCGTGTAGATCAGTCCGCTTTAACGGAAATGATCTTTACGGATTCTATTCCTTACGCTAAGAAATGCGAGAAAGTAAAGGTGTTATCTGTCGCTGACATGTTTGCAGAGGCGATCCGTCGTGTATGTAGTGGTGAGTCTATCAGCTCTTTATATGCTATTTAATAGAATAAGATAGAAAAATAAAAACGGTCGCTTCCTTTTGGAGGCGACCGTTTTTTATTTAGAATAAATCTGAATATGTGTTACTTGGTCTCATCAATAATCATGCCGCTGCCCAGACATAAGTGATGGTCTTTGTCGTAGATTACACTGTATTGGCCAGGAGCGATACCTTGAATCTTTTCGTCGGATTCTACACGATATAGATCTCCGATACGACGGATGTAGCCATGCGTAAATTCCGGGGTATGACGGATCTTGAAAGTGATTTCTTTCTCACCCTCAAATTCTCCCCATGGATCTTCCGTGATGAAATCGAAGCCTTGCATATTGATCACCTTACCATATTGCGTTTCCGGGTCGTAGCCGTTGGAGACATAAATGATATTTCGCTTAATGTCTTTTTGGATAACGAACCAAGGGCCGCCACTTAATCCCAATCCCTTACGCTGGCCGATCGTATGGAACCAATATCCATTGTGTTTACCCAAGACCTTACCTGTCTCTAGTTCCACGATTTTTCCCGGGCGTTTCCCTAAATAACGCTCTATAAAGTCGTTGTAGTTAATCTTGCCTAAGAAGCAAATGCCTTGGCTATCCTTACGCTTGGCGCTCGGCAATTTCTGGGCCTCGGCGATGGCACGTACCTCGCTTTTCATTAAATGCCCGATCGGAAACATGAGTTTCTGTATCTGTAGGCGGGTGATTTGCCCTAAGAAATCAGTCTGATCTTTTACCGGGTCCTTGGCGGTAGAAAGCCATATTTTGCCGTCTATCTCCGTGGTCGTGGCATAATGACCGGTAGCGATCTTATCGAAATCCTTGCCCCATTTTTCCTCGAAACAACCGAACTTGATATATTTATTACACATCATATCCGGGTTAGGGGTAAGACCGCGTTTGACAGATTCGATCGTATAGCTTACCACCCGATCCCAATACTCGTCGTGTAAGGAGACGATCTCGAACCGGCATCCATACTTGCGGGCGATATATGAGGTGATCTCGATATCCTCTTCCGCCGGGCAATCGATATAGCCATCCTTGTCTTCCATACCGATACGGATATAGAAGATGGTCGGATCGTATCCTGCCTCTTTGAGTTGATGCACTACGACAGAGCTGTCTACTCCTCCTGAAACTAATGCCGCTATTTCCATTCTCTTTTTTGTCTTTGCTTTTGAACTTACAAAAGTAGAGAAAAAATCTCAAACCTTTGATATTGACTGTATATTCTCTATCTTTGCGGTTGGCCCTTATTGGAATGCGGGCCTTCAAACTATGTACTTTAGATGTAATATATTATAGGAAAAGCAAATCGTAGTAAGATATGAAAAAAATAATGTTATCGCTTATGACAGCTATGGTTATGACGGCTTGTACAGGCCAACAGTCGGATACGGCATCTCAAAATTCCGATAAGGAGTTCAATTATGTAGTGGATCAGTTCGCTGATCTGGAGATTCTTCGCTATAAAGTTCCGGGTTTCGAATCCCTGTCCTTGCGACAAAAGCAACTATTATATCATCTTTCCGAAGCGGCCTTGATGGGACGTGATATATTCTTCGATCAGAATGGACGCTATAATCTGGCGATCCGCAGGACACTGGAGGCTATTTATACGAATTATAAGGGAGATCGGGAGGACCCTCAATTCAAGGCTTTGGAAACCTATTTGAAACGGGTGTGGTTCTCCAGTGGTATCCATCATCATTATGCCTTGGACAAGTTTGCCCCGGGGTTTTCTCCTGAGTTCTTGATGGATTGTATTCACCAAATCGACGCTAAGAAGTTACCTCTTCGTGAGAATCAAAACGTGGATCAGTTCATGATCGAGATCGCTCCGGTAATCTTTGATCCGGGCGTTATGCCAAAGCGTAGCGTACAAAGCGGTGACGGTGATCTGATCAAAGCATCTTCTAATAATTATTACGGGGGAGGCATCAGTCAAAAAGAGGTAGAGGACTTCTATGCGCAAATGAAAATGGGAAAGGATACCATTTCCCCGATTTCTTACGGGTTGAATAGCCGTTTGGTAAAAGAGAACGGTACGGTCGTTGAAAAGGTTTGGAAAGTAGGAGGGCTTTATTCCGCCGCAATAGAAAAAATCGTAGATCAATTGCGACAAGCCTTGCCTTTCGCCGAGAATGATACGCAGAAAGCGATCATTGGGAAATTGATCGAATATTATCAAACGGGCGATTTGAAGACGTTCGATGCTTATTCGATCCTTTGGGTAGAGGATACAGCTTCGGAGGTGGATTTCGTGAATGGCTTTATCGAGACTTATGGGGATCCGTTAGGAATGAAAGCAAGCTGGGAGTCTACCGTAAATTTTACGAATAAGGAGGCGACTAAGCGTACGAAAATCATCAGTGATAATGCGCAATGGTTTGAGGATCATTCTCCGGTAGATAAGCGTTTCAAGAAGGAGAAGGTGAAAGGAGTCAGTGCTAAGGTAATCACGGTATCTATGTTGGGAGGTGATTGCTATCCGGCTACCCCGATCGGTATCAATTTGCCAAATGCGGATTGGATTCGTCGAGATCATGGCTCGAAGTCTGTTACGATAGAGAATATCACGGAGGCTTATGATAAGGCATCTCAGGGAAATGGCTTTAGCGAAGAGTTTGTATGGAGTGACGTGGAGCGGAACGGTATGAAACAGTACGGTTTCTTAACGGATAATCTACATACGGATTTACATGAGTGTCTGGGACATGGTTCCGGTAAATTGCTGGAAAACACGGACCCGGATGCGCTGAAAGCCTATAGCTCTACACTGGAGGAAACCCGTGCGGATTTGTTTGGCCTGTATTATTTGGCAGATCCGAAGCTGGTGGAGCTGGGATTGCTTCCGGACGGCGAGGCTTATAAATCGGAATACTATAAATATATAATGAATGGCTTGATGACCCAGTTGGTTCGCATCGAGCTAGGCAAGAATGTAGAAGAGGCGCATATGCGTAACCGCCAGTTGATCGCTAAGTGGGCTTACGAGAAAGGGAAGGAAGCGAATGTGATCGAACTGAAAAAACGGGATGGCAAGACCTATGTGGTTGTGAATGACTATCCGAGGTTACGTGAGTTGTTTGGGACATTGCTTGCTGAGATTCAACGTATCAAGAGTGAGGGTGACTATGCGGCCGGAAAGAATCTTGTTGAAGGATACGGCGTGAAAGTAGATCCGGAGCTGCATGCGGAGGTCTTGGAGCGCTATGCTAAGTTAAACTTGGCTCCCTATAAAGGTTTTGTCAATCCTGTGATGAAAGAGGTAAAGAACTCTAACGGTGAGGTTACTGATATTGTCTTGGACTACACGGAAGGTTATACAGATCAGATGCTTCGTTATGGCCGTGATTATTCTTTCTTGCCGACTTATAATAATTAATAGATGGAAAGTTTACAAGACGAGATAAGGGAGATCCGCAAGCAACTTCGTTTGGCGATGAACGGGGTGATTTCTACGAGTATGCGTGAGAAAGGTATCGTATATAAGTTAAATTTCGGGGTTCCGTACCCCGAAATAAAAGAAATCGCCCGCAAGCATAAACCGAATGGAGAACTGGCGGCGGCTCTATGGAAAGAAGATATTCGTGAGTTTAAGATATTGGCGACCTTTCTCCAACCCGCCGAGAAGTTGCCTTTGGAGGAAGCGAAACGTTGGGTCAAGGAGATTCCTTATTTGGAGATCGCGGAGCATTGTTGCCGGAACTTGTTCGTTCATCTGCCTTATATGGAGGACTTCACGTTAGATCTGGTTGCTGATAAGAAAAATGAGTTCGCTCGCACGGTCGCCTTTCTTACTTGGACCGAGAATTTCAAGCGAGGTGGTAGCTTGTCTTCTGTGGTTTTAGGATCTTTTTTGGTAGAAACCTTAAGCAGCTTAGCGGAGACTAAGGATTTTAAGTCTACGCTGAAAGAGAAACAAGCGTCTATTCAAGCCATGAAGTTTTATGGGCGTCAATCCGAGGGGAATGCGGAAAGGATCCTAGACGGTTTCAAGGAATTTCAGGAGGCTGTGGGAAACACGCCGGAATTACAAGAAATCTATAATGAATTAAAATTCGAGTTTGAATATTATCGGTAAGGCTTTGCGTTTAAAATAAATGCGCTAACTTTGTCGTTTGTGCGGTCTTTAGGAGATGGAAGCGAAAGTTTATACGGAAATACGTGCGTTGTTTACCGAATATCTAACGGAGAAGAAACTGCGGAAAACCGAGGAGAGATATACTATATTCAAGGAAATATGTGCTTTTCCCGGTCATTTTGATGTGTGTATGCTTTCGGATCGGTTGGAGCAAGACAACTTCCATGTCAGTAAGGCAACACTCTATAATACGTTGGATGTACTGGTTGATGCCGGTTTGGTGGTGCGTCATCAAATAACCGTCCAGTCGGTGCAATATGAGTTGAGGATTTATGCCGATACGCATTTGCATTTGGTTTGTACGAGATGCGGGGCCATCCGGGAGCTGCGAAACAGTGCGTTGAAAGCGGATATGAGAAACTTGAAAGTCTCTCGTTTTACGCCGGAGTATTATTGTTTGTACATTTATGGCCTGTGCAGTAAATGCAAGTTTAAGTTGCAAAGGTCTGGTAAATAAGAATATTAATAGCCTATAATAAATATAGAAAAGATGAAAGTAGACGTTTTGTTAGGATTGCAATGGGGCGACGAGGGCAAAGGCAAGGTTGTCGATGTGCTGACTCCGAATTACGATGTGGTAACTCGTTTTCAAGGAGGCCCTAATGCCGGACATACATTGGAGTTTAACGGGGAAAAGTATGTGTTACGTTCGATTCCTTCCGGTATTTTCCAAGGTGGAAAAATAAACGTAATCGGTAACGGTGTCGTTCTGGACCCGTTATTGTTCAAGCAGGAAGCGGAATCATTGGCAGCGAGTGGTCACGATATCACCAAGCAGCTTTATATCTCTAAGAAAGCTCACCTAATTTTACCTACTCACCGGATCTTGGATGCCGCTTATGAGGCCGCAAAAGGTTCCGGAAAGATCGGTACGACAGGAAAGGGTATCGGCCCGACTTATACGGATAAGATTAGCCGTAACGGTGTTCGTGTGGGCGATTTATTGCATAACTTCGAAGAGAAATATGCGGCCGCTAAAGCAAAACATGAAGCGATCTTGCGTTCATTGAACTATGAATATGATATAACCGAGATGGAGGCTCAATGGATGGAGGCCTTGAACTACCTCAAACAATTCAAATTGATTGATAGCGAGCATGTCATCAATAACTATTTGAAGGAAGGTAAGTCGGTCTTGGCGGAAGGCGCTCAAGGTACGATGCTGGATATAGACTTCGGTTCTTATCCATTCGTGACTTCCTCTAACACGATCTGTGCCGGATGTTGTACGGGACTGGGGGTTTCTCCCCGGAATATCGGTGAGGTATATGGAATCTTCAAGGCTTATTGTACACGTGTAGGTAGCGGTCCGTTCCCGACCGAGTTGTTTGATGAGGTGGGAGATAAGATCGGTCAATTAGGCCATGAGTTCGGTGCGGTTACGGGACGTAAACGTCGTTGTGGCTGGATTGATTTGGTAGCCTTGAAATATGCCGTGATGATCAACGGTGTAAGCCAATTGATCATGATGAAGAGTGATGTGTTGGATACCTTCGATACGATCAAGGCTTGCGTGGCTTATAAGATAAATGGTGTCGAGACTAATGAGTTCCCGTATGAGATCGATGATACGATCGAACCTGTATACGTGGAATTACCGGGTTGGAAGACGGACATGACGAAGATGCAGAGCGAGGATGAGTTCCCGGAGGAGTTCAACGCTTACCTTTCTTTCTTGGAGGAAGAACTGGGTGTGCCTGTGAAGATCGTTTCCGTAGGACCGGATCGTGAACAGACGATTGTCAGATATACAGAAGAATAAACTCGTTATAAATCGTACAAAATGGCAGAAGACCACATTCCTCAAGGGGTGTCTCCTGCCATTTTTGTCTTTGGCAAACTTTTTGTCGTTGTTTTATAAAACTAAATAAGATAGAAATTTATGAGTATGTATTGGATTATATTTATTGGATTTGCGCTATTGAGTTGGCTGGTGTCATCCCGCCTTCAGGGCAAGTTTGAGAAGTATTCGAAAATCCCTATGCCGAATGGCATGACAGGAAAAGATGTCGCTGAGAAGATGTTGCATGACAATGGTATCTATGATGTAAAGGTGATTTCTACACCCGGACATCTGACGGACCATTACAATCCCGCTAACCAGACGGTGAACTTGAGTGAGTCGGTTTATTATAGCAATAGTATCGCCGCCGCTGCGGTTGCCGCCCATGAGTGCGGTCACGCTGTGCAGCATGCTACCGCTTACGCTCCGTTGAGAATGCGTTCGGCTTTGGTTCCGGTTGTTAGTTTCGCCTCTAATATCATGACATGGGTGTTGTTGGGTGGTATGTTATTATTGCATACGTTTCCTCAGTTATTGTTATTCGGTATAATCTTGTTCGCTACGACTACGCTATTTAGCTTTATCACGCTTCCGGTCGAGATCAATGCCAGCCAACGTGCTTTAGCGTGGTTGAGCAATGCCGGTATAACAAATGCTTATACGCATGATAAGGCAGAGGACGCTTTACGTTCCGCTGCTTATACGTACGTGGTCGCCGCGTTAGGTTCGCTTGCTACATTATTATATTATATAATGATATTCTTGGGGGGAAGAAGCAGGGATTGATAAGTCTCGGAGGAGGCTTTCCTCGAATGCCCATTATAAAGATGTTAGAATGCCCATTGTAAGATGCTTATAACTGCGATTGTAAGCTCCTTACAGTGGGCATTGTTATTTTCTTATTTATTTCGAGCAAAAACATTACCTTTGCGGACAGAATAATCATTTAAAACATAAGATCATGCAAAAACCTTCCATACCCAAAGGTACCCGGGACTTTTCGCCGGAGGAAATGGCGAAACGTAATTATATATTCAACACGATCCGTGAAGTATTTCACTTGTATGGCTTCCAGCAAATAGAGACTCCTGCCATGGAAAACCTTTCTACATTGATGGGGAAATATGGTGAGGAAGGGGATAAGCTCCTTTTCAAGATATTGAATTCCGGAGATTGTTTCGCGGGCATCTCAGATGAGGAGTTAATGGAAAAGAACCCGTTGAGATTTGCTGCTAAGGCTTGTGAGAAAGGCTTGCGTTATGATTTGACCGTTCCGTTTGCTCGTTACGTGGTACAACATCGTAATGAGATCAGTTTTCCGTTCAAACGTTACCAGATCCAACCGGTTTGGCGTGCAGATCGTCCGCAAAAGGGACGTTACCGGGAGTTCTACCAATGTGATGGCGACGTTGTGGGGTCTGATTCCTTGATCAATGAGGTGGAGCTGATCCAGATTATGGACGAGGTGTTCCATCGCTTTGGCATTCGTGTGTGTATCAAGATGAACAATCGTAAGATCCTTTCCGGTATTGCCGAAATCATAGGCGAGGCGGATAAGATCGTAGACATTACGGTAGCTATCGACAAGCTGGATAAGATTGGCTTGGACAACGTGAATGAAGAGCTTCGTTCCAAGGGTTTACCCGAGGAGGCGATCGAGCGTTTGCAGCCGATCATTATGCTGCAGGGTTCAAATCAAGAAAAGATCGCTACCTTGAAAGAGGTATTATCTGCGTCTGAGACTGGTTTGAAAGGTGTAGCCGAATTGGATTTTATCTTGGAGCGCATCTCTCATACGCCAATCCGTGCGGAATTAGAGCTTGATCTGACATTGGCTCGTGGCTTAAACTATTATACAGGTGCGATTTTCGAGGTGAAAGCCTTGGACGTACAGATCGGTAGTATCACAGGTGGTGGTCGCTATGACAACCTGACAGGGGTATTTGGCATGGAAGGCGTATCTGGTGTCGGTTTCTCTTTCGGCGCTGATCGTATCTTTGATGTATTGAACCAATTGGATTTATATCCGGAAGGGTCTTTGAAGACTACACAGCTTCTATTCGTGAACTTCGGACAGAAAGAGGAGATTCATTTATTGCCGTTGATCGCTAAGGTTCGCAAGGCGGGGATTCGTACGGAGCTATATCCTGAGTCTACTAAAATGAAAAAGCAAATGGGATATGCGGACGCTAAGAAAATCCCGTTTGTTGCGATAGTCGGAGAGAATGAGATGGCCGAGAATAAAATCAACTTAAAGAATATGCTCACGGGTGAGCAAAACCTTGTGACTATCGAGGAGCTGATAGAACGCTTTTAGAGAATAGTGGATTATGGAACACGGACTACACGGATGACACGGAACACACGGTATTAGTATTTATCCGTGTGTTCCGTGTCATCCGTGTAGTCCGTGTTTAAATGGTTCTAAACTTATAAATTAATGAAACGACCATGAAAATACCTGTTTTTATACTCTCAATATCTTTATACTTTTCTTCCTGCTCTTTCACCCCCCGTGCCGAGTGGGTAACAACAACCGAGAATACCCCTTGGGCTGAGCAACCCGATCTGATCTCCGCCCTTGCGGATACGATACCTAATATTGATATAACAATTCTAACAGAAAAGCATCAACAACAAATTGATGGTTTCGGAGCCTGTTTTAATGAATTAGGTTGGCTTTCCTTGAGTAAGCTGGAGCCAAGTGTACGTGAGGAAATCATGGAAGAGCTTTTCTTCCCTGGAGTCGGAGCCAACTTCACGATTTGCCGGATGCCTGTAGGAGCAAATGATTTCTCCCGTGATTGGTATTCGTATGACGAGGTAGACGGTGATTTCACGATGGAACATTTTACCATCGCCAATGACCAACAAACCTTGATCCCTTTTATCAAGAACGCCCAAAAGTATCAGCCAGACTTACGCTTGTGGGCTTCCCCGTGGTGCCCTCCCGCTTGGATGAAATATAACAAACACTATGCCTCTGCCTATACGGGTGAGAATTATGACGAGAAGTATCGAAATGGCTTGCCGGCCGATAAGGTCGGCCATGAAGGTACGGATATGTTTATCCAAGACCCTCTTTACCTGAAAGCCTATGCCCTCTATTTCTCTAAATTTATCGAGGCCTATAAGAAACAAGGAATTCCAATCTTTGCCGTAATGCCCCAGAACGAGTTCAACTCTGCGCAAATATTCCCGAGTTGTTGTTGGACATCGGCTTCTTTGGCTAATTTTATCGGTAACTATCTCGGGCCGACCTTACAGGATCAAGGAGTGGAAATTATGTTCGGCACGATGGAACGAGCGAATGAGTCGCTTGTTGATACGGTATTGACAGATCCTGTTAGTGGTAAATATGTAAAAGGTGTCGGTTTCCAATGGGCGGGGAAGGGAGCTATCACCGGAATCCACAAACGTTATCCCGGGTTGAAGCTTTACCAAACCGAGCAAGAATGTGGAGATGGCAAGAACGATTGGAAGGGTGCCATGTATTCTTGGGGGTTGATGCGACATTTTCTGGATAATGGCGTTTCTGCCTATATGTATTGGAATATATCTTTGGAAAATGGAGGGATCAGTCGTTGGGGATGGGCGCAAAACTCATTGGTTGTCGTAGATCCGCAAACCAAGAGCTATCGATATACTCCGGAATACTACGTGATGAAACATGTCAGCCATTATGTCCAGCCCGGTGCGTATAAATTAGAAACGGAAGGAGCCTATACGAATCTGCTGGCATTCCGTAACCCGGATAACAGTATCGCCTTGATTATCGCCAATGAGACCAGTGATGATCATTCTCTTTCCATTCGCATCGGCGATCGAGTCTATACTCCGATCGTAAAAGCATATTCCATGAATACGCTGCTGGTCGATTGATTCTCTTTTTGAGAGATGCAAAAAGACAAGTTGTCAGTTATCTCTTCGGATATTTGTCTATTTCGTCCGAAATATTGTCAGTCGAACTCGGGTGAATACGTTTGGCACACTATTCGCATAGACTTAGGCGTGAACATAAAGTTCATAACTAAAAAAGTAATATTATTAACATTTAAAATACCAAGAAAATGAACATTAGACCATTAGCAGACCGCGTGCTGATTAAGCCGGCCGCTGCGGAAGAGAAAACATTAGGTGGAATTATTATTCCTGACTCAGCAAAGGAAAAACCTTTAAAGGGTGAGATTGTAGCCGTAGGTAACGGAACGAAAGACGAGGAGATGGTTGTAAAGGTTGGTGATAACGTATTGTATGGTAAGTATGCGGGTACGGAAATCGAACTAGACAGTGAGAAATACTTGATCATGCGCCAAGCAGACGTTTTAGCTATTATCTAATTCATTTTTATAAACAACAATATTAAAAAAGAAATACAATCATGGCAAAAGAGATTAAATACGATATGGATGCCCGCGACCTTTTGAAGAAAGGTGTGGATGAGTTGGCTAATGCCGTTAAGGTAACATTAGGCCCGAAAGGTCGTAACGTAATTATCGAGAAGAAATTCGGAGCTCCTCACATCACGAAAGATGGTGTAACGGTTGCTAAAGAAGTTGAGTTGACTTGCCCGTTCGAGAACATGGGTGCTCAATTGGTTAAGGAAGTGGCTTCCAAGACAAACGATAACGCCGGTGACGGTACGACTACAGCTACGGTTTTGGCTCAGTCTATCATTGGTGTCGGTTTAAAGAACGTTACTGCCGGAGCGAACCCGATGGATTTGAAACGTGGTATCGACAAGGCTGTCGCTAAGGTTGTAGAGAGCATCGCTAACCAAGCTGAGGCTGTAGGTGATAAGTTCGAGAAGATCGAGCATGTAGCGAAGATCTCCGCAAATGGTGACGAGGCTATCGGTAAGTTGATCGCGGAGGCTATGCAACGTGTGAAGACTGAAGGTGTTATCACGGTTGAGGAAGCTAAAGGTACTGAAACTACAGTTGACGTAGTTGAGGGTATGCAGTTCGACCGCGGTTATATCTCTCCGTACTTCGTAACGGATACAGAGAAGATGGAGTGCCAGATGGAGAATCCGTATATCTTGATCTATGACAAGAAGATCTCCGTATTAAAAGACCTTCTTCCTATCCTTGAGCCGACCGTACAGAGCGGACGTCCTCTTTTGATCATCGCCGAGGATATCGATAGCGAGGCTTTGGCTACATTGGTAGTGAACCGTCTGCGTGGTTCCTTGAAGATCTGCGCTGTTAAGGCTCCGGGCTTCGGCGACCGTCGTAAGGCTATGTTGGAAGATATCGCTGTATTGACAGGCGGTACGGTTATCTCTGAGGAGAAAGGTTTGAAATTGGAAGGTGCTACAATGGATATGCTAGGTACCGCTGAGAAGATCACGGTAGACAAAGATACCACTACCATTGTAAATGGTGCTGGTGACAAGGAGGCTATCCAAGCTCGTATCGGCCAGATCAAGATCCAGATGGAGAACACGACATCTGATTACGATAAAGAGAAATTGCAAGAGCGTTTGGCTAAGATGGCCGGCGGTGTAGCTGTTCTTTACGTAGGTGCTCCTTCTGAGGTTGAGATGAAAGAGAAGAAAGACCGTGTGGATGACGCATTGCACGCAACTCGTGCCGCTATCGAAGAAGGTACGGTGCCCGGTGGTGGTGTAGCCTATATCCGTGCTATCGATGCATTGGAAGGCATGAAGGGCGACAACGAGGACGAGACTACAGGTATCGAGATCGTTAAGCGCGCTATCGAGGAGCCGCTTCGCCAGATCGTAGCTAACGCTGGTAAGGAAGGTGCCGTTATCGTTCAGAAAGTGAAGGAAGGCAAGGGCGACTTCGGTTACAACGCTCGTAAGGACTGTTTCGAGAATTTGTGCGAGGCTGGTGTAATCGACCCAGCTAAGGTAACTCGCGTAGCATTGGAGAACGCTGCTTCTATCGCAGGTATGTTCTTGACTACTGAGTGCGTGATCGCTGAGAAAAAAGAAGAGACTCCTGCTATGCCTCCGATGAATCCGGGTATGGGCGGCGGAATGGGTGGTATGATGTAATCGACTCCCGTGATTAATGATATGGGCGGCCGTTCCGGAAGGGACGGTCGCTTTTTTTATTTTCATTTGCTTGCTAATTGGAAAAAACGATTACCTTTGTATGCGCAATACCGATAGGTTGCGCTTCAGAATGATTAAAAAAAGCCCAGGTGGCGGAATTGGTAGACGCGCTCGTTTCAGGTGCGAGTGGTTTTGCGATCGTGCAGGTTCGAGTCCTGTTCTGGGCACTTCCCAAAATAGAAAAAATGCAATCCTATACAGAAGACGAAATTGTAGTACAGCTCCGGGACCCGGCCCGACAACGTGAGGCCTTTGCCAAGGTCGTAAGCTTGTATGGCGAGAAGTTGTATTGGCATATACGAAAGATGGTACTGGATCATGAGGATGCGAACGACTTACTCCAAAATACATTTTTGAAAGCTTGGACGAACATCGAGCTTTTTCGTGGTGAGGCCAAATTATCTACATGGCTTTATAAGATCGCGATCAACGAGTGCATTACTTTCCTGAATAAACAGCGAAATATGAATAACGTATCTATCGACGATGCGGATACCTTTTTGCTGGATCGTTTGAAAGGTGATGAATACTTCGATGGTGACGAGATACAGGTAAGATTGCAAAACGCTATTCTTACCTTGCCGGAGAAACAACGCTTGGTTTTCAATATGAAGTATAACGAGGAGATGAAGTACGAGGAGATGTCCGAGATACTAGGTACCTCTGTCGGGGCTTTGAAGGCCTCGTATCATCATGCGGTGAAAAAAATCGAGGAGTTTTTAACAAAAGAGGTTTAAACCTTTTGCCCGAATCGCTGTCAAAGCAATATAAAAAGAGAAAAAGTATGAAAAAAGAAGAAAACAACCTAGATCGCTTGAAAGGAACTAATCCTTTCACTGTACCGGAAGGGTATATGGAAGGGCTTACGGAGCGGATCATGAGTCAGCTCCCCGAGAAGCAGGAGGAGAGGGCGAAACGGATTTCCTTGATGGATCGTGTTCGTCCGTGGTTGTACATGGCTGCGGTATTCGCTGGTCTTGGTTTGTTTTTCAAGGCTATCGTGGGAATAAACGGTTCCGATGGTAGTACTGCGTCTGATTCTTTACTGGTCCGGACGGAAGTCCCGACAACGGCTTTAGACGCTATTGAAGCGGAAGAAGATGAGGAGTATTTGGAGTATTTGGAAGCTCAGTACGCCAATTATCTCTTAGATGAGGAACTTTCCTATTCTGAATAAAGTTTAAAATAGTAATTTTATCGAAGATTTTTGTAATAATACTTGTATGAATAAAATATTTTTCATTACATTTGTAGCGATTTCGGTTCTACTCTCTTTCAATGCTACGGCACAAGAGAAGAAAGAGCAAAGACATTTTGATAGAGAGGCATTCGAAGCAAGGCGGAATGCTTTTATTACGGCTGAAGTTGGCCTTACACCTGAGGAAGCTGCACAATTTATTCCTTTATGCAATGAGTTGCGACAGAAAAAATTTGAGGTAGGTCGTGAATGTCGTAAGTTATCAAAAGAAATTCGACATAAGGAGAATCCGACAGATGCTGATTATAACAAAGTGATAGACGAATGTCTGGATGTTGAGATAAAAGAGGCACAGTTGGAAAAAGAGTATTTTGAGAGATTCAAGAAGATACTTTCTCCCGAAAAGGTCTATAAATACCGAAATGCGGAATATAAGTTTGTCCGGAATTTTATGAAGAGTGGTCGGGACAACAAGAAGGAAGAGAAACAGAAAAAGTAAAATATTATCATTATTTGTGTTTTTTGTTTAGATTTAGTTTTGGCGTTTAAGTTAAGGGAGGGGTGGCGACGTGATGTCGGTTCCCCTTTTGTTTTGCCCTTATCCTAGCTTTATAAGCCTTTGGCCTTGGCCTCATTCCATAGTTGGTCCATTTCCTCCAATGTCATATCTTTCAAGGAACGACCTTCTTGGATCGTATGTTCCTCCAGATAATTAAAACGGCGGATAAACTTCTGGTTCGTGCGTTCCAATGCGTTGTCCGGATTTATTTTGTATAGGCGGGCAGCGTTGATCAAGCTAAAGAAGAGATCTCCGAACTCAGCTTCCATCTTATCTGCGTCCATCCTGTCTATCTCGGTTTTCAACTCATTAAATTCCTCCTGTACCTTATCCCATACTTGATCCCGTTGTTCCCAGTCGAAACCTACGTTACGGGCCTTATCTTGGATACGATGCGCTTTTACTACGGATGGGAGGGAAGCGGGAACACCTTCCAGTACGGTTTTGTTACCCCCCTTTTCTTTCAATTTAAGCTGCTCCCAGCTTTGCTCTACCTTTTGGGCGGTATCGGCGGAGGTATCTCCGAATACGTGTGGATGGCGGTAAATCAGTTTCTGGCAAAGGCTGTCGCAGACATCCTTGATATCGAAAGCTTCTTTTTCCTCGCCGATCTTGGAGTAAAAGACGATGTGCAATAACAGGTCTCCTAATTCCTTTTTTATGTTTGTGTTATCCTCACGCATCAGGGCCTCGCATAATTCATAGGTTTCCTCGATCGTATTCGTGCGGAGGCTCTCGTTTGTCTGTTTACGATCCCATGGGCATTTTACTCGTAATTCATCCAGAATGTCGAGTAATTGCCCGAAGGCTTCCATCTTCTCTTCTCTAGTTGCCATATTATTTACTTATTCGATAATGATTGTAAAAGAAAGAGGGCCGGGTTCTACCCTGCCCTCTGTATGTGTTTTATTGTTGTTCTTTCTTGAATTCTTTCAATCCGTTTTGAAGGAACTGGATGTATTTGGAAACATCCTCATTGAATGCGTATGAAGGTCCGAGCGGCTGTCCCTCGTCATTCAATAAGATGTAGAATGGCTGGGCGTTAGAACCGAACTTGCTTCGTTGCAAATAACTCCATTTATCACCGATCGTCTTCAACTTACGAGTCTTTCCGTTCTCTTGGATCTCGATGGGTTGCGGGAGTTTCGTCTTATCGTCTACCATGAGAGTGATTAGCACGTAATCATTTTCTAGCATTTGCTTCACCTTAGGATCCGTCCAAACGGAAGCCTCCATCTTACGGCAGTTTACGCAACCGAAACCGGAGAAGTCGATCATGACGGGTTTATTTACCTTCTTGGCATAAGCCATACCGGATTCATAATCGTCGAATGCGGCGTGTACCTCGTTTTTGTATAGATTGAAATCTTGTGTATACAACGGAGGAGCGAACGCGCTGATCGCCTTTAACGGAGCGCCCCAAAGTCCCGGAACCATGTAAATGGCGAAAGCGAAAGAGATAATCGCCATAAACAGACGAGGAACAGATACATATTTTACTTCGCTATCGTGGCTAAACTTGATCTTTCCTAATAAATAAACACCCAATAAGCTGAAGATCACGATCCAAAGCACGATAAAAGCCTCACGGTCTAGTAAACGCCAGCCATACGCTAAATCCGCTACGGAAAGGAACTTCAAAGCCAATGCCAACTCCAAGAAGCCCAATACGACCTTCACTGAATTCAACCATCCGCCGGATTTCGGCATACTTTGCAGCATATTCGGGAAGATGGCGAAGACGCTGAACGGGATGGATAAAGCCAAGGCGAAACCGAACATACCGATAGCCGGTCCTACCGCCGTACCCATAGAAGCTGCCTGTACCAACAAGGTTCCGATAATCGGACCCGTACAAGAGAAAGATACCAATACCAACGTAAACGACATAAAGAAAATACTCAATATACCGGTCGTTGAATCGGCCTTGCTATCCAATTTACTGGTCCATGACGCAGGTAATACCAGCTCGAAGGCTCCGAAGAAGGAGACTGCGAATACTACCAGCAACAAGAAGAACAGGATATTAAAGATCGCGTTCGTTGATAAATCATTCAATGCGCTCGCTCCGAAGATACCGGTAATTAACAAGCCCATAACCAAATAGATTACGATAATAGATAATCCATAGGTGATAGCGTCGCGAATCGCTTTCTTACGATCTTTCGTACGTTTCAGGAAGAAGCTAACCGTCATAGGGATCATCGGCCAAACGCAAGGAGTCAATAAGGCGATCAAACCACCTAAGAAACCTGCGAAGAAGATGAATAACCAAGAGGTATCTGCCGCCGATACCGTAGAATCACCGAACGCTTTCAATTGGTCGATCACCGGAGACCAAAGATTCGGGCTATCGGTTAAGCTGTCGGACGCTTTGGGAGATGTCATAGCCGGTGTCTCTTTAGCGGCAGGGTCCGGAGTGTTCAACTCGCTAGCATCTTCCGCTACGACTTGCGTATCCGGCTGTATGGCCGTGGCGTCCTCTTTATCCACCTCTGTAGTCGAGCTGTTAGCTGCCAGAGCTGGATCTAGATGGATACTTTTCTTATCGAAAGAGAAAGGTATTTGATCTGGGGGAAGGCAAGTCTCGTCATTACAAGCCATAAATTCCACCTCGCCCTCTACCTTGAATTTAGCGGGATCGGTAACTTTTAGTTTTTGAATGAACGATACCGTACCCGGATACCAACGAAGGTTCATGGCGAATTGCTCGTCGTAAACCGTGGTCGGCTTTACAGAAGGAACCGTTTGACCAATCAGTTCAGCTCCATTCAATGTCTCGAATGTGAAAGATGTAGATACAGGACCTCCTTCCGGCAGGTTCATGTCATACAGGTGCCAACCTTTGTCCGCCGTGGCGGTAAAGACGATCTCTTTCTCGGGTGCGCCGCCCTTGTCGTCTAGTTTAATTTTCCATTTGACAGGCGTAAGTATTTGTGCCTGCGCTACCAGCGCTAATAGCGCCAGCATGATCGAACTGATGAGTTTCTTCATTTTTATTATTTATTGCTAAAGTTACTTTGCTGTTGATGAAAAGATCTCCGGAATCCGGGTCTCAAAACGCATTTCCTCTCCCGTTACCGGGTGGATAAAACAGAGTTTACGGGCATGAAGCATCAAACGTCCCGCAGGATTCGTCTCCGCTCCATATTTGGTGTCGCCGGCTACCGGGTGACCGATAGATTGCATCTGGGCGCGGATTTGGTTCTTACGTCCCGTTTCCAGTTCCAGTTCCAGAAGCGAATAGCTATTGTTCGTTTGTAACAGTCGGTAGCGTGTGATCGCTTCCTTCCCGTCACCATCTTGTGTCACGTACACTTGCATATGCTTGTTCTCCACGAGGTTGGATACGATCAAATCCGTGTCTTTCTCCGGCCGTCCCTCTATCACGGCCACGTAGGTCCGTTGCGTGATAGCCTCGCTCCAGTTGGACTGTAGTTGCTCTTTTACCTTCTGGTTCTTGGCGAACATCATGATACCCGATGTGTCTCGGTCCAGACGGTGCAAGACGAATATCTTGTTGCGAGGGTCGCATTCTTTCAAGTAATCGCTCAGGATACGGTAGGCCGTACGCTCTTTGATACGATCGGTAGATACGGATAGCAAACCTTCCCGCTTGTTGATCACGATGAGGTCATCATCTTCCCAAACAATTCTAAGTAACGGATTGTTGAATTCCACCTTCCCTCTTCCATAGTTGATCCCGACCGTATCGTTAGGGTTCAGCGGGGCATCGAACTGCCGGGTGACTTTCCCGTTTACCGAGATCTGTCCCCTGCTCAATAATCCTTTCACGGATGAACGGCTTTGTTCTTTTAATAACTCGAACAGGAAAGGTAGCAAAGTGTTACTTTCACCCACCGTTACCTGTCGTTCTTTAGAGGGTTTACGTCGATTATCCCCTCCTTTATACTCAGATCGCTTTCTCATATCTATTTTTTATAGTACGCGAAGATACAGGCATTTACGCGAAACTGCAATAGCGTGGAATAGAAAAACCGTTATAAATAGTTTGCTTGTTATAGGAATAAACCTTCAAATCCCCGGATGTAAAAGTAATTGCCATTCACTCTATTTTCAAAATAGCGGCGTGGTCCTTATAAATCACGTCGTGATCTGTACAATCCACGGCTTGGTCTGTATAAACCACGTCGTGGTTTGTAGAATAGTGGCGTGTCCGACAGGGAATGCCTATTGTCTCGGCCGACTATATTTCCCGATGCTCAGCGTTTTTTGTCTATATTTTTTGTACTTTTGCGGATCGAGAAATGTGTAAAGACTAATTAGTTATAAAAATATGGAAATCGCTAGTAAGTACAATCCCGCTGAAGTAGAGGGGAAGTGGTATCAGTATTGGTTGGATAACGGCTTCTTTAAGTCAAAGCCAGACGGCCGTGAGCCGTATACGATTGTAATCCCGCCCCCTAACGTCACCGGCGTATTGCACATGGGACATATGCTTAACAATACGATCCAAGATATCTTGGTTCGCCGTGCCCGTATGATGGGTAAGAACGCTTGTTGGGTACCGGGTACGGACCATGCTTCGATCGCTACGGAGGCGAAAGTGGTGAATCGTTTGGCCGGGCAAGGAATCAAGAAGACCGATCTGACTCGCGACGAGTTTTTGCGGCATGCTTGGGAATGGAAAGAAGAGCATGGCGGCATTATCTTGAAGCAACTTCGTAAATTGGGTGCTTCCTGCGATTGGGATCGTACGGCGTTCACGATGGACGAGAAACGTTCGGAGAGCGTTATCAAGGTTTTTGTCGATCTATATAAGAAAGGTTTGATCTACCGGGGTGTCCGTATGGTGAATTGGGACCCGAAGGCGTTGACGGCCCTGTCCGATGAGGAGGTTATCTATAAGGAAGAGCATAGTAAGTTGTACTATCTTCGCTATAAGATCGTAGGCGAGGAGGGATACGCCATTGTCGCCACTACCCGTCCGGAGACGATTATGGGAGATACGGCGATGTGTATCAACCCGAACGACCCGAAGAACCAACATCTGAGAGGAAAGAAAGTGATCGTTCCGCTGGTAGGCCGTGAGATTCCGGTGATCGAGGATGATTACGTAGATATAGAGTTCGGTACGGGCTGTTTGAAAGTGACCCCGGCACACGATGTAAACGACTATATGTTGGGCGAGAAATATAATTTGCCTTCTATCGATATATTCAACGATAACGGTACGCTGAGCGAGGCCGCTGGCCTGTACGTGGGCATGGATCGTTTTGATGTCCGCAAGCAAATCGAGGAAGACTTGCGTAACGCTGACCTTTTGGAGAAGGTAGAGGCTTACGAGAACAAGGTGGGTTTCTCGGAGCGTACGAACGTGCCTATCGAACCGAAATTGTCTATGCAATGGTTCTTGAAGATGGAACATCTAGCCCAGATCGCCTTGGAGCCGGTCATGAACGACGATATCAAGTTCTATCCGCCGAAATTCAAGAATACCTATCGCCATTGGATGGAGAATATCAAGGACTGGTGTATCAGCCGTCAGCTTTGGTGGGGGCACCGTATCCCGGCTTACTTCTTGCCGGAAGGCGGTTACGTGGTAGCCGAGACGGAAGAGAAAGCTTTGGAACTGGCGAAAGAGAAATGCGGTAACCCGAATCTGACCATGTCTGATTTGCGTCAGGACGAGGACGTATTGGACACTTGGTTCTCTTCTTGGCTGTGGCCGATCTCCCTGTTCGACGGTATCAATAACCCGGATAATGAGGAAATCAATTATTACTATCCGACCAGTGATTTGGTAACCGGACCGGATATTATTTTCTTCTGGGTAGCCCGTATGATTATGGCCGGCTATGAGTACAGAGGGAAAATGCCGTTTAAGAGCGTCTACTTTACGGGTATCGTTCGCGATAAGCTGGGACGTAAGATGTCCAAATCTTTAGGAAACTCTCCCGATCCGTTGCAATTGATCGAGCAATACGGTGCGGACGGCGTACGTATGGGCTTGATGCTCGCGGCTCCTGCCGGAAATGATATTCCTTTCGATGATGCTTTGTGCGAGCAAGGACGTAACTTCAATAATAAGATATGGAACGCTTTCCGCTTGGTGAAGGGCTGGACGGTAGACGATACGATCGCCCAGCCGGAGGCTTCCGCTATCGCCGTGAAATGGTTCAAGATGCAGCTGGATAAGACAATCGCCGAGGTAGACGATTCTTTCAGTAAATATCGTCTGAGCGAGGCGATGATGGCTGTCTATAAATTGTTCTGGGATGAGTTCTCCTCATGGTATCTGGAGATGGTAAAACCGGGGTATCAGCAGCCGATCGACAAGGCTACTTATGAGGCTACACTCGGTTTCTTCGATGCCTTGCTTCGTTTGCTTCATCCTTTCATGCCGTTTATTACCGAGGAATTATGGCAAGCCCTTGAGCCTCGTAAGGAAGGTGAGAGCTTGATGGTTGCCCAAATGCCGGAAGTAGCTGTTGCGGATAGCGCTTATTTGGATGCTTTCGAGATCGTGAAAGAGATCGTTGGCGGTGTCCGTACAATTCGTTTGCAAAAGAATATACCGAATAAGGATGCGCTGGAATTGCAGATCGTGGGTGAGCACAATGAGGCATTCAACGCTGTGATCGCTAAGATGTGTAACCTCTCTTCCATCTCCAAGGTAGAGGAGAAAGCGGCCGGCGCTGTATCGTTCTTGGTACGTACGACTGAATATGCCGTACCTTTAGGCAATCTGATCAATGTGGAAGAAGAGTTGGCTAAGCTTCAAGAAGAATTGAAATACCAAAAAGGTTTCTTGACTTCTGTCATGAAGAAATTAGGCAATGAGAATTTCGTAAGCAAAGCCCCGGCGAAAGTAATCGAGATGGAGAAGAAAAAGCAAGCCGATGCCGAATCGAAGATTAAGTCTATCGAGGAAAGTATCGCCGCCTTGACAAAATAAAGAGAACAGCTGTTTCTTTGAAATAAGAGCCTATATCAATCTTTCTTTGATTGATATAGGCTTTTTGTTGTATAAGTTGAAAATGTGATATTAAACTTGTCTATGTTGATGTCTTGGCATTTAAATTTTTATTAACTTGCCGGGCATTGAATAATGGATAGTCGTGCTAACTTTTCAAGGTATATATGAAGAGATTGTTTTTTATTGGTTGTTGGACGTTGATTCTAACTTTGCTTATTTCGGATAGGGCGAAAGGTGACACGTTTGTCGATAGCTTACGAAGAGAAATCAAGGTTTTGCCGGATAGTAGTAAACTAATACGCTTGAACGAATTACTTTATGCCAATACGCATAACAAAGTATATAAAGTATATGCGGATTTGCTACTAGAAGAGGCACAGAGGCAACGTAACGATTATTACAAAGGAAATGCCTTACTATTCTTGATGCGTTATTACTATATGCAAGATCCGGATAGCTTGCGAATATATTTGAAAATAGCGGAACCCCTTTTCATTGCGACAAACCGGATCGAGGAATTATGTAGGGCGAAAGGATGGAATATCTATTCTTTAGCGAATGAGGGGATGCAGGGATTGGTAATCCGGGAGGTGGATAGCTTGAGGAATCTTGCGACCTGTTTTAATTATCCGGATGGGGTGGATATGGCAAACCAAGCTTTAGCGAATTTCTATTTTAATATAGGATTGGATGAGGAGGGTATTCAATTAAGCCGGGAGATCTTATCTAGCATGGAAGAACGTAATGTCTCTAGGATGCGTTGGTATTACGTGTTACGCCTGTTGCTTACGAAGGATTTGCGATTGGAGTATTTGAATAAATTGGATTCTTGTATACAAGAGTGCGAAAAAGAGGGCATTACTCAATTGGATGCGGAACATACTGTCGCTTTTTTAAAAGATCGCTATCATTATTACTCGGCCCAGTATTATGTGACGGAAAAAGAGCCTTCCTTGGTTTATCAGCACTTGAGGATGATGGAGGATATCGAAAAGAAGAATAATATGAATGCCGAGCAAATCCTGCCTCAATTCCTTTGGATGAATTATTACGCTTTAGCGGGGAAATATGAGAAGGCCATTGATTTGGCGAACAAATTGGAACTAATGCTCTTGGATAAGAAACGCTTTAGTGATTGGGTCTCAGTGGAGGATTTTAAGGCGGATCTCTATTATAAGCTTGGAAGAGGGATGGAAGCGGCTAGGGCTTACAGAGATTCTAAAGAAGTGCACGACTCGATTATGCGGGTAAAATATTACGAGGATTTAGCGAAGCTGAAAACCCAACGAGAGGTGGAAAAACTAGAGGTACAAAGTAAGAAACTGGAGCTAGAGGCGGAAAAGTCGCATGTCCGTATCTTGATGCTTCGAGGAGGATTTGTCTTGGTGTTGTTACTATGTGCGGGCTTGGGTATAGTCGCCTATACCCGTCATCGTGCGGGGATACGATTAAAGATCGCAAAAGAGAAAGCGGAGGAGGCGGATCACCTGAAATCCGCGTTCTTGGCAAACATGAATCATGAGATCAGGACGCCATTGAACGCCATCGTCGGATTCTCGCAGGTGATCGCCGATGAGGAAGATGCGGAAACTCGTCATGAACTCTCCAATATTATACAAAGTAATAATGAATTGTTGCAACGCTTGATAGAAGACGTATTGGATATATCGAAAATCGAGTCGAATACGTTGACTTTCGTTTTGGCGAATCATGAAATGAAGGCTTTAATGAAAGATATCTATAGTATCATTTTATTACGTATGCCCGAAAATGTAGAACTTCGATTGGATGATTGCCAACCTTTTACGCTTTATACCGATCGGAGTAGATTAACGCAAGTCCTCACTAATTTATTGACGAATGCTATCAAGCACACGAAAAAAGGTTATATTTGCTTCGGGTATGACGTGACGGAGCAGGAAATCCGCTTTTATGTGACGGATACAGGCGAGGGAATCCCGGACGACCAATTGGAACGGGTTTTCGATCGTTTTGTCAAGTTGACGCAATGGACCAATGGAGTCGGCTTGGGATTGGCTATCTCCAAGGCTTTGGTCACAAAGCTCGGCGGTCGTATAGAAGTGACTTCCCAGCAAGGGGTAGGCTCTACCTTTAGCGTTATTTTCCCACGATAAACAGTATACATTATATATAATATTGTAATAGACCATGAAACACTCAAGACGTACATTTTTTAAACAAGGATTGGCGGGTGCCCTTTTATTAGGTACCTCCACGATCGCCCGGGCCGCTTTGCCGGACCCTGTAAAACCAAAGGCTCCGAAGGCCGTAAATCCATTCCATCTGGGAATGGCGGGATATACTTTCGTTAATTTTGATTTAGATACGACGTTGAAGACGTTGGAACGATTAGATATCCATTATCTTTGCATCAAGGATTTCCATTTGCCGTTGAATAGTACGGATGAGCAGATTAGGGCTTTTCATGATAAATGCGCTGCCCATAAAGTGACGGGATATGCCGTAGGTCCTATTTATATGAAGAGCGAGGAAGAGATAGACCGTGCGTTTGATTATGCGAAGCGGGTAGGAGTGAAGTTGATCGTCGGTGTCCCGAATTACGAGCTTTTACCCTATGTGGATAAAAAAGTGAAGGAGTATGACTTCCATTACGCCATCCACTTGCACGGTCCTGATATCAAGACGTATCCCGACGCTACGGACGTTTGGGAGCATACGAAGGATTTAGACCCCCGTATAGGTATGTGTCTGGATGTCGGACATGACTTGCGAAACGGCTGTGATCCTGTGACCGACTTGAAGAAATACCACACCCGGGTGTTTGATATGCATATCAAGGACGTGACGGATTCTTCGAAGGCGGGAGTCGGGATCGAGATCGGTCGTGGAAAGATCGACTTCCCTGCGCTGATCCGTATGATGCGGGAAGTTAATTACACGGGAATGTGTAGCTTGGAATACGAGAAAGACATGAAAGACCCATTCTTGGGGATCGCGGAGTCTATCGGCTATTTCAAGGCTGTGAGTGATTTGACATAATGTGGGGGCGTAAATCGCCCCCTTTTAAATAGATGAAGATGAGAAGCATTCTTTTTATAGGCATAGCGGGTTTGTTGTCCGCTTGTAGCACGATTAATTATGTAGGTATCGAGACGTATAATCCTGCGGAGGTGACATTTCCAGAGAATGTCGCTAAAGTACTTATCGTAAACAATGCCGTCCCCCAACCGGAGGATGCGGGTTACGAATACACCTTGCAGGGAGAAAAGCAGGATACTTGCAAAGCGAAAGCGGATAGTGCGCTGTTTGACGCTTGCCGTACTTTAGGGGAGGCTATCGTGGAGGCTTCTTATTTTAACGACGTATTGCTTTACCATGATGCGGTTCGAAAAGATAATCAGGCGTTTCTGGATACGAAACTTACCCAAGGGCAAGTAGCGTCGCTATGCGATGAGACCGGTGCCGATGCGGTTATCTCCATCGACCGCTTGCTGTTCGATATGAAGAAAAGCGTAGGTACCTTGGGCGAAGGGTATGTAATGGGAATGATCGACGTGCAGATGGCTGGCGTGATACGCAGTTACGTTCCCGATCGTGAGGCTCCACTGGCGACGGTACATATGAAAGATAGTATTTATTGGGCGGAAAGTGCGGATTATATGCCGATCTTGGATAAGGTATTGCCCTCTCCGGAGAATGCTTTGCGTGGAGCCGGTAAATATTTCGGGGCGAAGGTCTACGCTAATTTTGTTCCTCATTGGGAGAAGGAGACTCGTTGGTACTTTACCGGAATGGGTTCACGTTGGAAAGAGGCTTCCGCTTATGCGGCTAATGAGAAATGGGATATGGCGGAAGATCGTTGGTCCGGGCTTTACCGGGGTACGGAAAACTGGAAAAGCCGGGCGAAGGCGGCCTCTAATCTGGCCCTATGCCATGAGATGAGAGGAGATTTAAAAGAAGCCTATGAGTGGGCTCATAAATCATACGATTTATTCAAGCGTAATAGTGGTGATAATGATAAGAGTACCAAATTATTGGAACTCTATGTGCAGGCGTTGGCCGAACGAATTCGTTCCGATAAGAAACTAAATGTGCAATTTGGTGAGGATTAACGGCGTTATTCGGTGAATTATTATTACTTTTGACGCATATTCGAATAAAGGAGAATTAATATATGAACGCAAATATAGCAAAGGTTCAATCCCTCATCGAGAATGCTTTTACGTCGGCTATTGAAAAGCTGGCCAAGGATGAGTCCGGTAATTTTATAAGCGACTTATATGTGCAGGCCGATGCGGAAAGCGGGGAACTGCAAATTTATGATGATGAGGAGCATTTGATCGAAAAGATCGTTATCTTCGATTGGGTGAACTCGAACGAGGAGGAGAACGCATTCAATAAGCGGGTTGCCGCTTCGGTGAAGGCGGTCCTTACGATCTTATCCACCAAGAATATTTTTGACGCTCCCCGGTTCATGAAACCTCTTTCTGTTAGCTTGACTGATGAAGATTTTGTTGTGATAGAGGAACTTCTCTTCATAGACGATGATGTGCTTCGTCTGGACGATCCTCTATTAAAAGATTTAGATGCGGATTTAGATGATTTTTTAGCGAATCTTCTTGCAGATGTCAAATAAACCCTGTATCTTTGCGCCCGAAATAAAGAAACAAATGTTGCCGAAATAGCTCAGCTGGTAGAGCAACGCATTCGTAATGCGTAGGTCGCCGGTTCAAGTCCGGCTTTCGGCTCTTCATGATAAGGTAGCTATCGTAATGGTAGCTGCCTTTTTTTGTGTTGATAATACATACCATTTACATACAATTAACTCCTCGATAGGGCTCCAAGTTTAGATGTCCTACCTTTAATTCCGGACAGAAGAACGACCTCATGTCTACCCCCCCCCTAGATATATTCATTAAGTTTACCTTGCATTTAATAAGCCATAAGTTCTTTCCAATTCAAACGATTTAGTAACTTTGCATTATAGTCCGTCACACCTAAGGCGTTAGGTCACTGATGGAAGACATATTTAGTTAACGAAGTGCGTTTGACATATTATCCTATCGTGAAATCTCGACAATTTCAATCTCTAAGGATAATAGGCAAGAACGTCCTCGCTCGCTATGTTGTTATATACCTTTCCACATTGTGAAAGGACAATATACTCCATAGGGGCGTAGGGCTATTGTTTATTACTTAGAGATGGGCAGTCGAGAGCCTCACGATGGTAGTATTCAGTAGTTCCTGCGCCTTTTTTGTGTTTAATAGCTTACCAGAGGGAACTGGTAAGCAACTTTAAATTTTGTCTTATGGGATTATTCACTTTTGTAGAACGAATTTCCTTATTGTACGATTGTAGAGCCATTATGAAATTGATGGTGAAACTTCAAAGGTGTTCTGAGCCAGACAAGGTGGAATTATGCCTTGAGGTGGAGAAAAGGGTACAAGCCTTATCCTGTAAAGGCGATAAGATGCTAGATGCGGCTCTGAGCGTTATCATACCAATTCAAGGCAGGGATAACGACCTATATTCCTTCTTGCTAATAGTGAGGGAAGAGCTGGATTCATTCAGCAAATGTTGGTGTGCAGGTATGATCTGTTAGTACTATAAAACTGCAGAAAATAATCCGAAGATTATTTGTATAATAATCTTTGGATTATTAGATTTGTGCTGTCAACCCAAACGAGTATTAACGATAAATTTTAAGTCGATGACAAAAGAAGAGCGAGAGAAGCTCGTTCAACAAATGGAAAACCTAAAGTTGCTTTTTGAATTCCATACAGGGAATCGAGTAATAAAAGGAGATCCAGAGTTCGAGCAATATATCAATGATATTTTGGATATGATTGCGGAGATCGAAGAAAAACTAAAAAACTGAGTAATAAACAAGACCCCTCTTTTGGGGGGATAAAAATAATATATTTATGAGAGACTTATCAAAATTTTTACCAACTGCGGACATGCAGGCTGATTTTGAAAAGTTCCAAAGTCTGTCTCCCGAGGAGCGTGCGATGTTTCAAGAAGAGCGTGCCCGTAAGATGGAATCAATGCCCGGGGAAGAACGTGAGGCTTTTGTCGATTCTACTCGTGAAGGATTACGTGCGATTAAGAATGAATTGCAGGATGTTAAACTTGCTTTGGAATTAGGAGATGTCGCGAATGCAATCTCTTTGAGTTATATAGCGAAGGCTTATTTTGGAAAAAGTAAGAACTGGCTTTACCAGCGTTTAAATGGAAATAAGGTTAATGGTAAACCCGCTCAATTTACGGAAGAGGAACGTAAACGTTTTGCGGAAGCTCTGCTAGATTTGAGTAAGAGGATAAATGAAACTGCGCTTAAGTTTGCTTAAGCTCGAAGTGTTTGACAATAATTTTGGCCCTGCTTTATTTTAAAGTGGGGCTTTCTTGTTTTTCTCGTAAGGTTTCCTCATTTTTACATTGCACAATATTATTTTCTAGGTGTTGTAAACCAATTACAATTGGCCTTGATTTTATTGGGCTAGGATTAATAATATATTGTAGTTTCCCTTAAAAATAACCTTTATGCAAAATTATACACAACAGCCTTCTGTTTCAAGAGTTATTCCTCCTTCACAAAAAATAAATAAATGTGTGGGTATAGAAGAGTTTTAAACTAAATGCCGCATGTCTTAACTGATTACCCTGAATATGTGACTATGACAAGAGGTTGGCTGATACCTAATACACCAATACCTGCTAAGCCTCATAGAGAGTATCAATGACAAAAGAGAAACCCGTTGCTGGATATTCCCTAAATGTTTGATATATGCTAAATTGTGGAGCATATCGGACTCGAACCGATCACCTACAGACTGCCAGTCTGTCGCTCTAGCCAGATGAGCTAATGCCCCGTCTTGTTAATTCATGTGCAAATATAAGGCTTTTCTTGATATATGCGCTATCTTTGTATAAGAAATTTCAAGAGAAAGGAAAGAAGATGATAGTTTATAATACGACTTTTCATATCCATAAGGATATCGTGGATGAGTGTCTGGAATATTTGAAGAATAGTTATATACCGAAAGCCTCCGAGAGCGGTATCCTTTATAGTCCTTATTTGAGACGGATCTTGGATTCGCGGAATGAGGAAGGTGAAAGTTTTTCCGTACAGTTTCATACGAGGGATATCGATTCGTTGAATGAGTGGGTGCGTAAGGAAGGCGGAGCCTTGCAGCAAGATTTGATAGGACGTTATAAAGAGAAGATCGCTGGATTCTCTACCCTGTTGGAAGATATAGAGTTGCCTAAATGATAAAGGACCGTATTATATTAGGCATAGACCCCGGTACGATCGTGATGGGATACGGAATTTTGAAGATCGAGGGGAATAAACCGAAGCTGGAAGCTATGGGAATCCTGCAATTGAATAAATATGAGGATCATTATCTCCGTCTGCGTAAGATATTCGAACGGGTCTTGGCCTTGATCGATCAATACCATCCGGATGAGTTGGCTATCGAGGCGCCTTTCTTCGGGAAGAACGTACAGAGTATGTTGAAACTCGGAAGGGCGCAAGGAGTAGCGATGGCGGCGGCCTTGGAGCGGGATATCCCGATCTTCGAGTACGCCCCTCTAAAAATCAAGCTCTCGATCACGGGGAATGGAAATGCGGCGAAAGAACAAGTGGCCGGCATGCTACAACGCTATCTGAAGATACCGGATGAGTCTATGCTTCCGCAATTGGACGCTACGGATGGATTGGCGGCGGCTGTTTGTCATTATTTCCAAACCAATAATCCGATCTCGGAAAAGAAGTATACGGGATGGAAGGATTTTATCGCTAAGAACCCCGGGAAAGTCCGCTGATATGAGCTTAAAAAACATAGTTATGAAATTCTCAAACCATAACTAAGGTTCAAAGAATTCATAACTATGTTTTTATTTAGCCTAAACTGACCTTATTCTTATACGATACCTTGAGCCATCATAGCTTTCGCTACTTTCATGAAGCCTGCGATATTTGCGCCTTTTACATAATTGATATATTCGCCATCTTTACCGTGAGCTACGCATTGTTCGTGGATTGCGCTCATGATCTGATGTAATTTAGCGTCTACCTCGGCGGCGGTCCATGAGATATGCATAGCGTTCTGAGTCATCTCTAATCCGGAAGTAGCTACACCACCGGCGTTGACAGCCTTACCCGGAGCGAATAATTGCTTATGCTCGATGAACAAGTCTACAGCCTCAGCCGTACAACCCATGTTAGAAACCTCAGCTACGCACAAAGTCTTGTTCTCGATCAACTTACGAGCGTCAGCCTCGTTCAACTCATTCTGGGTAGCGCATGGCAAGGCTATATCTACTTTTTGTTCCCAAGGTTTCTTGCCGGGATAGAAGGTAGAGCCCGGGAATTCGTCTGCGTAAGGAGCTACGATATCATTTCCGGAATTACGCAATTCCAACATATAGTCGATCTTCTCGCCGGAGATACCCGCCGGATCATAGATATATCCGTCAGGACCGGAGATAGTAACCACTTTAGCGCCCAACTCGGTTGCCTTTGTAGCGGCACCCCAAGCCACGTTGCCGAAACCGGAGATGGCGACCGTCTTGTCCTTGATATCGATTCCGTGAGTCTCCAACATTTGATGTACGAAATAAAGAGCGCCGAAGCCGGTAGCTTCCGGACGAAGGATAGAACCTCCGAACTCCATGCCCTTACCCGTGAACGTACCTGTGTTCTCGCGAGCCAATTTCTTGTACATACCGTACATATAACCAACCTCACGGCCACCTACGCCTATATCGCCAGCCGGAACATCCCTGTCCGGACCAAGATTACGCCATAATTCAAGAATAAACGCTTGGCAGAAACGCATGATCTCGGCATCGCTCTTTCCTCTCGGAGCGAAATCGGAACCACCTTTGCCACCACCCATCGGAAGGGTTGTCAAAGCGTTTTTAAATGTTTGCTCGAATCCTAAGAATTTCAAGATAGACAAGTTAACGGACGGGTGGAAACGGATACCTCCCTTGTACGGGCCGATTGCGTTGTTGAACTGAACACGGTATCCCAAGTTAACTTGTATCTCACCTTTATCATCTACCCAAGGCACACGGAAAGTGAAAATACGTTCCGGCTCAACTAGGCGTTCAATGATTTTCGCTTTCTCAAATTCCGGATGTTGGTTGTACACTTCCTCAATTGATAAAAGCACTTCTTTTACTGCTTGCAAATACTCCTTTTCTCCCGGATGTTTTGCCTCTAGCGCTGATAAAATAACTTCAGTCTTCATAGCATTTATATTCTTTAAAAGGATAACATTCTGTTGGCAAATGTAGGTAATTCTTTGGAATGACCAAGAGTTTCGCTTACTTTTTATCAGTGAAAACCTAAAAATCTTCAGTTAGAGTCAGAATGCGTACTTTCATGTTTCAATAGTTATTATTTTTCCTTACATTTGACTCGAATAATTCTATCAGAATCTATTATGAGCGGTATACCGAACTTAAAAGACTTGGTGTTCAGAGACACCCCGTTTGCCAATCTAATGAATAAGCGTATATATAATGTATTGCTTATCGCTACGAAATATGATTCCTTCATGCTGGAAGATGACGGGCGTGTAGATGAGCAGATATTTAACGAATATACTTCCTTAAGCCTCCGTTACCCACCACGGTTTACGCAGGTGACTACCGAGGAGGAGGCTTTGAATGAGTTGAAGAACCGGAACTTCGAATTGATCATTTGCATGCCGAATATGGATAACCGGGATATATTCGCTGCGGCGAGCGAGATAAAGGTGCATTATCCGAATATCCCGATCGTTGTATTGACCCCTTTCTCGAAAGAGGTGTCTAAGCGGATCGCCAACGAGGATCTGAGCGCTATCGATTATGTGTTCAGCTGGTTGGGTAACTCGGAGTTGTTACTGGCGATTATCAAGTTGATCGAGGATAAGATGAACGCTCCGGACGATACGGCCAGCGTGGGCGTACAGATCATCTTGTTGGTGGAGGATTCCATTCGTTTCTATTCGTCCGCTTTGCCTCATTTATATAAGTTCGTGTTGGAGCAGAGCCAAATGTTTGCGAAGGAGGCGTTGAACGATCACCAGCGTACGTTGCGTATGCGTGGCCGTCCGAAGATCAAATTGGCCCGGAATTACGAGGAGGCGGTACGTATCTTTGATCAGTATCGAGATAATATGTTGGGTATTATCTCGGATATGAGTTTTATGCACAATGGCGTGAAAGATCCGTATGCCGGTTATAAGTTTGGACAGTATGTACGAAAAACGGGTTTGATCATTCCTTTCGTGTTGGAGTCTTCGGAGGCCAGCAACCATGTGTACGCGAAGGAACTGAACGCCTCGTTTATCGATAAGAATTCCAAGAGTTATCCGCAGGATTTGAAAAAGAAGATCATGCAGCGTTTCGGTTTCGGCGATTTCGTGATCTTGAATCCGCATACGAAAGAGGAGATCATGCGTATCAAGGATTTGAAAGACCTTCAAAAGAAAGTCTTTCAGATTCCCGACGACTCGCTGGTTTACCATCTCTCCCGGAATCATTTCTCCCGTTTCTTTTATTCCCGTGCCATGTTTCCGCCCGCCGAGGTTTTGAAGCATGTGGACGTGAGTGACTATAAGGATATGGATGAGGCCCGGAAATTGATTTTCGACTTGATCGTGCAATATCGCCGGATGAAGAACACGGGTGTCGTGGCGGTTTATCAGAAGGATCGTTTTGATGAGTATAGTAATTTTGCCCGTATCGGCGACGGTTCGCTGGGAGGTAAGGGTAGAGGTCTTGCTTTTATCGGTGCGATGGTGAAGCGATACCCTAAGCTGGAGAGTGATAATTTTGCTGTGAATATCCCGAAGACGGTCGTGATCTGTACCGATATCTTCGACGAGTTCATGGAGACGAACGAGTTGTATCCGGTAGCGCTGGGCGATGCGGACGACGAGACGATCCTCCGGTATTTCTTGCGGGCCAGCTTGCCCTCCCGTTTAATCGAGGACTTGATGGCTTTCTTCGATGTGGTGAAAAGCCCGATCGCCGTGCGTTCCTCCAGCCTGCTGGAAGATTCGCATTATCAACCTTTCGCCGGGATCTATTCTACGTATATGGTACCTAAGATCGAGGAGAAATACGATATGCTCCGTACGGTGAGCGACGCTATCAAGGCGGTGTATGCCTCTGTCTTTTATAAGGATAGTAAGGCGTATATGACGGCTACCTCGAACTTGATCGATCAGGAGAAGATGGCTATCGTCTTGCAAGAAGTGGTGGGCTCCCGTTATAATGATCATTTCTATCCGACGATGTCGGGCGTGGCCCGTTCCTTGAATTTCTATCCGATCGGTAACGAGAAGGCGGAAGATGGGATCGCGAATATCGCCTTGGGATTGGGTAAGTATATCGTCGATGGCGGGCAAACCTTGCGTTTCTCTCCCCGACATCCCCATAGCATCTTGCAGATGAGTACGATGGATTTCGCTCTTAGGGAGACTCAGACTCGTTTCTATGCCTTGGATTTGAAGAATATGGCGGAAGCCTTCTCGGTAGATGATGCCTTTAACTTGGTGAAGCTGGGCTTGAAGGACGCTGACGCTGAAGGTTCCTTGAAATATATTGTCTCTACATACGATCCGTACGATCAGATTATCCGTGACGGTTATTATCCGGGCGGTCGTAAGATCCTTTCTTTCGTGAATATCCTACAGCATGACGTGTTCCCGCTGGCGGATACGTTGGATCAGATCTTACGGATCGGGCAGCAGGAAATGGGCCGTCCGGTAGAGATTGAGTTCGCTGTCAACATGGACCCGTCGGATCATACAAGGGCGACTTTCTATCTGTTGCAAATCCGTCCGATCGTAGATAATAAAGAGATTATGGACGAGGATCTGAGCTTGGTGAAGAACGAGGAAACCATCCTTTCTTCTACCAGTGTTTTGGGGCATGGTATCGTTGGCGACGTACAGGATATTATCTATGTGAAGACGGGCGCTTTTAATTCATCCAATAATCAGTTGATCGCTTATGAGATCGAGAAGATGAACCGTTCGTTCACCGATCAGGAGAAAGGATACGTATTAGTCGGCCCCGGCCGATGGGGGAGCAGCGACTCTTGGTTGGGTATCCCGGTGAAATGGCCGCATATCAGTAACGCACGGGTGATCGTGGAATGCGGATTGGAGAATTATCGGGTAGACCCGAGTCAAGGTACCCATTTCTTCCAGAACCTGACTTCGTTCGGAGTGGGCTATTTTACGGTTAATCCATTTAAGGGAGATGGTTGGTTCGATGAGGCGTTCTTGAATGCGCAACCTGCCGTAGAGGAGACGGAATATCTTCGTCATGTACGTTTTGATGCTCCGATTACGATTAAGATGGATGGGAAGAAAAGTCTTGGCGTGGTGCTGAAATCTTGAGAAAATAACAATAGGCATTGTAAGGTGCTAACGATCGCAGTTGTTAGCCCTTTATAATGCCCATCGTTAGAGGCTTATAATGCCTATTGTACTGTTTTATAATGTTCGTAGCCATTCCTCGGCGGCGGCCAAGGTTTCCGGCTTGCCGATATCCAATAGTTTTAGGTTATCCGCCATATAAGCCCTGATATCGGTTTTGGCGCAAATAGCCAGATAGAAGTTAATGATAGAGAACTTTCCGGTCCATTCTTCCATCAGCTCCAATATCTTGGGCGAGAGTACGTGGATTCCGCTAAAGGCGTACTCGTTGTGTTGATCCGGGTCAAAATAGGGATAGTAAGATTTTACCTCGCCGGTCTCATGATTACGCCAACCACACAGTCTATTCTCCTTATTAAATAATAGATAACGTGAGGTATTGCGCTGGCTGACGAGTAAGGTAGCCAACGGGTTCGTTTGTACATGGGTATCGTATAGTTTCTTGAGATCCACGTTCGATAAGATATCGACATTATGTATCAAGAAAGGCTCGTTCCCGCATAAAAGAGAAGTGGCCTTCTTGATTCCTCCTCCCGTATCCAGCAGATAATCGCTCTCGTCCGAGATTTCGATCCGGACACCAAAGTTGTTGTTCGCCTCCAGAAAATCCACGATCTGGTTGCCTAAATGGTGGATATTGATCACGATCTGGTCGAAACCGGAGGATTTCAGTTTCAGTATGACGTGTTCTAGCATCGGTTTGCCCCCGATAGGTATAAGCGCTTTTGGCGTGTGATCGGTTAACGGCTTCAGTCTGGAACCAGTACCGGCCGCGAAAATCATAGCTTTCATAATGTAGGGTTAAAGAGTTGTTCTATATTTTGTTCTCTATGTACTAAATGTACTTTTACTCCGAACTTGGTGTTAAGATGTTCCGCCAGATGTTGTGCGGAATAGACCGAACGGTGCTGTCCTCCCGTACATCCGAAACAAATCATCAAATTGGTGAATCCACGATCCATATATCGTTTTACCGAGGCGTCTACGATATGGTAGACATGCTCGAGGAAATTCGTGATCTCCCCGTCATCCTCCAAGAACTGGATCACTGGCTCATCCAAACCGGTGAAATGGTTGTAACGCTCGTATTTACCGGGGTTATTTATCGCACGGCAATCGAATACAAATCCACCTCCGTTCCCGCTAGGGTCGTTCGGGATTCCTTTTTTATAGGCGAAGCTCATGACCTTTACTTCCAGCATATGTTTCTGGATATCGTCCGTGAATTGTTTCAACCCGGTGAGCTCACGAAGGACGGAGCATAAATAGGGATATTCCGGATAGTCATTCTTCAATAACTGCCGCAGGTTCTCGATCGCGAACGGGACGCTTTGGATGAAATGAGGCTTTTTCTCGAAATATCCCCGGAAACCATAAGCCCCCAATACCTGCAAGGTCCTAAACAGGACGAAATGGCGCAGCTGGCTATGGAAGTAAGCCTCGTCTACCGGGATATATTTACGTAGGGCCGTGATATAATCCGATAGTAATTCATTCCTCAGATCCTCCGGATATTTCGCTTTCGCCTGCCAAAGGAAGGAAGCCACGTCGTAATAAACCGGACCTTTTCGTCCACCTTGAAAATCAATAAACCAAGGCTCTCCGTCCTTTACCATAACATTGCGTGACTGGAAATCGCGGTATAGGAACGTGGCGGATGAACTGCGTAACAATACGTCGCTCATCTTCAAGAAATCATCTTCCAGACGGTTTTCTTGAAACTCCATCCCGGTAGCCTTTAAGAAACAGTACTTGAAATAATTCAAGTCCCAAAGGATAGACCGTTGGTTGAACTCGGCTTGCGGATGGCAATACGAGAAATCGAAACCGTCGGACCCCAAGAACTGGATGTCGGGGAGTTTGGTGATCGTCTTGTGTAATAAACGGCGTTCCTCCTCGTCGAATACACTGCTTTTACGGCCTTTCTCGATGGCGTTGAAAAGAAGCGTATCTCCTAAATCCTCTTGGATATAAAATGAATGGTCGTCCGAGCTGGCATATACTTGCGGTACGGGTAAACCCTTCCCCCGGAAATGTTTTGCCATATAGATAAAAGCCTCGTTCTCCTCAATAGAAGTGCCACTAACTCCAATCAACGTCTCAGGACCTTTTATCCTGAAATACCGGCGGTTAGAGCCGGATGACGGTAACTCCGTTATTTCCTCTGCCGGTGATCCGGTATATGATTGGTATAGCTTCCTAAGTTCTTCTGTTATCATACTTATCGATTTACGGCACTAAGATACCGCTTTTTAATTGAAAATTAAGAATTGAAAATTGAAAATTGGGACTTCGTCGGAAATAAGAAAGGGGAATAGCCTCTCAAAGCCTATTCCCCCTCGCTTATATGATCATCAATCGCTTCTCTCTAACTAATTCTCAATTCTCAATTCTCAATTTTCAATTACCTAGAGTATTCCTTGTGCCATCATAGCCTTAGCTACCTTCATGAAGCCGGCTACGTTGGCGCCTTTCACGTAGTTTACGTAACCATCCTCTTGCTTTCCGTATTTTACGCATTGCTCGTGGATACTTTCCATGATACTCTGAAGTTTCTGGTCTACTTCCTCGCTGCTCCAGCTTAACTTCTGTGCGTTCTGAGTCATCTCAAGACCGGAAACGGATACACCACCTGCGTTAGCGGCCTTACCCGGAGCGTAAAGGATCTTGGCCTCAAGGAATGCGTCGATAGCTTCTGGTGTAGAAGGCATGTTAGCACCCTCGGATACGGCGAAGCAACCGTTGGCCAATAAAGTCTTGGCATCGTCGCCGTTCAACTCATTCTGGGTTGCGCTCGGCATAGCGATGTCGCATTTCTCTCCCCAAGGACGAGCGCCTTGTACATATTTGCATCCGTATTGCTCCGCGTATTCACGGATACGGCCACGATACAAGTTCTTCAACTCCATGATATAATCCAGTTTCTCACGGTCGATACCATCCGGATCATAGATATAACCGTCGGAATCAGACATCGTGACAACTTTCGCTCCAAGACTGATTAATTTCTCTACCGTATATTGAGCCACGTTTCCGGAACCTGATACACAAACTACCTTGTCTTTGATATCAATGTTGCGGGTTTTCAGCATCTGCAACAAGAAATATACGTTTCCGTAACCTGTAGCTTCCGGACGGATCAAGGAACCTCCGAACTCGATACCCTTACCCGTGAATGTGCCCGTATTCTCACGAGCCAATTTCTTGTACATTCCATACATATAAGCCACCTCACGTCCGCCTACACCGATATCGCCGGCGGGAACATCCGTGTCCGGACCGATATGGCGCCATAACTCAAGGATGAAGGCTTGGCAGAAACGCATGATCTCAGCGTTTGACTTTCCTCTCGGGCTAAAGTCGGAACCTCCTTTACCACCACCCATCGGCAATGTAGTCAGTGAATTTTTAAACGTTTGCTCAAAAGCCAAGAACTTAAGGATCGATTGGTTTACGGAAGCGTGGAAACGGATACCGCCTTTGTACGGGCCGATAGCGTTGTTGTGCTGGATACGGTAACCCATGTTCGTCTGGATTTGTCCCTTATCGTCCATCCAAGTTACACGGAAAGAGAAAATGCGATCGGGGATACAAAGGCGCTCGATCAAGTTGCTTTTCTCAAATTCCGGATGCTCGTTGTAAGCTTCCTCGATAGTCCCTAAAACCTCTGATACTGCTTGATGATATTCCGGTTCGTTCGGAAATCTTCTTTTCAAGTTGTCTAAAACTTCACTTGCCTTCATGACTGAATTTTATATTTAGAATGTTATACCATTTTGTTATCCGTACGCCGTTTGTTTAACGACGTGGCAAAGGTAAGCTAATTTTTGACACTAGCAAATAATTGAAAGAGAAAATGCGTAAAAAATATCATTTAGATATATTAAGTTTGAAAAAACGACGAAATGTTATTCATCTCTATGCTTGAAACTCTTATAGATCGGAACGAACACAATGATAGCGGAGGCTACAAGGGCAAATATGACGTCGAAATTGATCGTTTCGCTGTATACAAGCAGCATGTAGCATAAGACACCCCATAGTAAGGTGATACATACGGCTTGACTATTTGTTATCTTTCTGCGTGCCATTGATTACATTTGTTTAGTTTGAGGAAATAAGCGATCCGAAATAAATCACCAAAGCCAAAAAGACAGCTATGATGACGAATAGGATCATGATTTGTTTCTCTAAGGGATATTTTCGTAGAAAAGGGATATGACGTGCGAATCCGGCGACTTGTTCTACCGGTTCCGCTTGCTCGTCTTCCCGGGGCAGGTCGTAACCGCCTTCCTCCATGATCTTCATGGCTCGGGGAACGTCGCTTTCCAGAATCTCCACCCGTGCGCCGCCTACGTCTACGTAACCGGCCATGATCTGGCTGCTTAACTCATTGCGGAGATAACATTCTATCCCTTCCGACCTCAACAGGGCCATCAGCGGTTGGGCATCCGCCGGATAGGTGAACCGGGCTATTTCTACGATCTTGTCCATGGTATTTGTTTTTCTGCAAATGTAAGTAGACAATCACGAATTAACCGTGTTTTTTATTGTAATTTACTTTTTTTATACGTGAAAATATGAAACAGTATGATTTAGCGGGGGGTATGCGGATGTATATAGCCCGATTGAGAGAGCAAGGACGTTATTCGTCCGCCAAGAGTTATCAAGATGCCTTGAATTCATTCCTGCGTTTTTGTGGGCAGGAGGTGATTCCTTATACCCGTATCGACCGGGAAATGCTTTTGAGGTATCAAGACTATTTGCAGGACCGGGAATGCTCGTGGAATACGGTATCTACCTATATGCGTAGAATTCGCCGTGTGTATGGGTTGGCGATGGAGAATGGGGAGGCTCCTTTTTCCCGTTATTTATTCAAGGGGATTTTCATGGGAGTGAAAAGCAAGCAGAAGAAGGCATTGCCTGCGGAATCCTTGCGTTTGTTGATGACCGCTCCGTTGGATGATTCGGGGCTGCGGAAAACGCAACAGGCATTGTGTCTGATGTTCTTGTTTTGCGGTATGGCGTTTGTCGATTTCGCTCATTTGAAAAAGTGTGATATCCGGAATGGTGTCTTGAGGTATAAACGCCAAAAGACGGGTACGCCGATGTTGGTCGAGATACAGCCTGTGGCCAAGGAGTTGTTGACGGCATTGATGGCCGGCACGCTTCGGGATTCTCCCTATGTATTCACTTTCTTGAGCGGGACGAAAACGGGTGAAGAGGCCTTCCGGGAATATACCTCTGCCTTGGCTGATTTCAACAGGTCCTTGAAGGAGCTGGCAAATGCCTGTGGTGTGACGGAAATGGTTACCTCGTACTCGATCCGTCACTCTTTCGCCACGGCATTGAAGGAACAGGGTGTACCGATCGAGATGATCAGCGAATTGCTGGGACACCAATCGATCAAGACCACGCAAATCTATTTGAAGAGTTTCTCTTTGGATAAGATGTCTGCGGTGAACAAGGCTTGCTTCGAGAGTATATATAATAATGTATCAAAGGTGGGGTAGGCGATCGGCTACTTGGGAAGTAGCGTAATCTTCCACGCCGCAAATTTAGTAAAAAACACCGAATAACAAACAATTTTTAGGCTTTGTGTAAGCTTTGTTTGTTTTCTAAATTTGTCTTTCCTCTATTTTTCGTTTCTATTCGTGGTGTATGGACACGACAATGGAGACGAAACGACCCCATATTTCCTGTATCATCACGTCACATCATAAAAATCGTACGAACATCGTGTAGAGACGGGGCACGCCCCGTCTCATCCCCTCAAATGGGTATTTTAAATTACTGCCAGACGGTGGGAGACGGAGCACGCTCCGTCTCTACAACTGGGTAATAATGATTTTCTCACTTTTTACGCTACTTCCCAAGTAGCCTATCTTCCGTGTCCCGATAGAAGAGATATTGACATGGTTTCTATTGCTTTAAAATTTTCGGGAATAGAAAAGAGTATTTGATTTAAGTATTAGATTATCAGTGTATTAATAGAATATGCTGATATGGCATTGAAGTATCTATGGGTCATGATCTTCCTCCTTTACCATTGCGTGATGTCCATGCAGTAAGATGGTATGTATTATCTCTTCCCGCTTGTCACAAAGGTCCAGCCAAGGGTTTGCGGAAGGAGTTAGATCGCAGGGTGCGTTTGGGCGAGCCTACGTTCGATTTTTTCGCCCCCTCTTTTGTGGAGATGCATCGTCGGGAAGGGCGTTTGGTGGAGACTCACCGTCCGTTGCTCTACAATTATGTGTTTATCCGCTCTTCTGTGTATGAGATCTTCCGTTTGAAACGGGATTTTCCCTTGTATAATTTCCTGCCTAGCGTGGATGGCCGTGGCTCGTATCCTTTTGTCTCCGATCGTGAGATGGAAAACTTGCGTTGGGTTGCTCGTTCTTACTCGGATGAGCTTCCGGTGTATGTGCCGGAAGCGGGTTATTTGCGTAAAGGTGACCGGATACGCATCACGGATGGTCGTTTCAAAGGTGTTGAGGCAAGTGTAGTAATACAGCCCGGTGTTGGCGAACGGGAAGTAATGGTATGCGTGGACAATTGGATGTGGGTTCCTTTATTGCGTGTTCAGCCGGGCGAGTATGAGGTGATCGGCTTGGCCGAGGAAGGCAAGCATGTATATACCCGTTTGGACAATTCCCGGATACAAAATGGTCTTCATGAGGCGTTGGGCCGTCATTGGGGGGATGGTGGCGTTACGGCTATAGACCGTGAGCTGGCGACCGAGACCTTGCGTGCTTATGGGGAGTTGCAGCTGGATTCTGCCGTGATGCGGTGCAAGCTCTATTCTCTCTTGTTGCCCGCCTATACGATACTTGGGGACGAGGAGCGGCAAAAGTCGTTGATCGGAACGATCGTCTCGTTCTTACCCTTGATCCGTGCGGAGCAGTCGTTGGCATTATTACTGCTTACGCTTTATGGCTGTACGGATAGCAGTATTTATTATTATCGTGCGCACGAGTTGATCGATCCGTGGAGCCGGGAATCCTCCCCGAAGAAGAGTAAATTATCCTTGATCCGTCGGTTAGCCGACTACGACCGCTGGCTAAAACACGTGGGTATTGAAAATTAAAAATTCAAAACATGCCTTCTCTTCCTTCTGGCATACGCTTGGTTACGTTACTAAACGAGCATCTGAACGAGATCATGGGTCGTGAGCGCGTGAACCGTACCTCGATCCATTTATATTGTACGGGTCCTTATTGGGTGGCTTTCGAGCGTTCTGCCTATCAGTTGTGTCTCACCTTCCCGGATAGCGAGATCACGCCGCTGCGCCTGTTCGCCTACCCGTTCCCGATCGTGATGGTGTCCGTGACGGATCGCTCGTTGCGTTCGTACGCCCGTAAACATATTTTGAGGCAGGACGAGACGGATTACGTGGTGCTGACCGTCCCCGAATCCTCCTTGACTGACTACCGAAGATGGCATGCCGGTGAGGTGGAGGGCTTGCCCCAGCTGACATGAACCAAAAATTTTATTCATGATGAACCTTTTTTCTAAACTCTCAACGTGGTATTTCTCAAGGAAAGCGTTGCCGTATTGGAGCATTATCCTGTTGGATTGCTTGGTGATCCTGTTTTCAGGCTTGCTGGTATATGCCTTGAATAACGGGATCTTCGCCACGATGGGCATCTTTTGGCACCTGTCGCTCACGTGGGGTGTTTGCCTAGTGCCTTATCTGGTGGGCTTTAGGCTGTTCCGTACGTATTCGGGCATCATTCGTTACTCTTCCTTCGTGGATTTGCAACGGGTGGGCTTCGCCGTGCTGTTCGGTGTGGTTTGCGTGGTGACCTTCCAAGAGTTTACGGATTTTTCGCCTTACTTGGTGTATATCCGTAAACGAGACCTTGTGCTATCCTCCCTGCTGGCGATGAGCTTGATGTGGGCGATGCGTGTGTTCGTGAAGTATTTCTACGTGACGACCTTTCGCCAGTCGAAGGCTGAGCGTGCCTTTATCTTCGGCGTGAAGCAGGGCGGTATCAGTTTGGCGAAGAGCATCCAGAACCAAGATCCCGCACAGTACGTGCTGGCAGGCTTCGTCTCGGAGGCCGGGAACATGCAGAATCGTATATTGATGGGAGTGCGTGTGTACCCTTTCGATGAGGAGCTGATCGATGCGATGCGCCGGGAGCGGGCGACGATCCTTTTCGTCTCCCCCTTGAAGAGCGACTCCATCCGGGAACAGCCGGATATGGTGGCCCGTTTGGCGGAGGCGGGGATCAAGATCTACGTGACCCCGGCGGCACAAGAATGGGATGGCAGGAGCGATTTGACACATACACAACTCCGGAAGGTTGAGATCGAGGATCTGCTTCCCCGGGAAAAGATAGAGATAGACATGGAGGCGGTGGGCCGCTTGCTTCGTGGTCAACGCATCCTGATAACGGGAGCCGCCGGCAGCATCGGTGGCGAGATGGTGCGCCAGATCGCCTCGTTCACTCCGGATCGCTTGATCTTGGTAGATCAGGCGGAGACCCCCTTGCACGACATCCGCTTGATGATGGCGAGGGATTGGCGGGATATCAACGCCTATACCTTGGTGGCGGACATCGCTAACAAGTCTCGCATGGAGGAGATCTTCTCGGAGCATCGCCCCGCCTACGTGTTCCATGCGGCGGCTTATAAGCACGTTCCGATGATGGAGGATAATCCTTGCGAGAGTGTGGGTAACAACGTGGACGGTACCCGTGTGATCGCCGACTTGGCCGTGAAGTATGGCACGAGGAAGTTCGTGATGATCTCCACGGACAAGGCGGTGAATCCTACGAATGTGATGGGTTGCTCGAAGCGCATCTGCGAGATTTACGTGCAGAGCCTCGACAAAGCGATCAAGGAGGGCCATGTGGAAGGCGTGACGCAGTTCGTTACGACCCGCTTCGGCAACGTGCTGGGTTCTAACGGCTCCGTGATCCCATTGTTCCGTGAACAGATTGCCAAGGGCGGTCCCGTGACAGTGACGCATCCGGATATCATCCGTTTCTTCATGCTGATCCCGGAGGCCTGCCGGTTGGTATTGGAGGCGGGTACGATGGGTAACGGTGGGGAGATCTTCGTCTTCGACATGGGCAAGCCCGTGCGTATCATCGACTTGGCTAAACGTATGATCCAGCTCTCAGGCGCCAAGAACTTAGAGATCCGGTTTACGGGTCTTCGTGCCGGTGAGAAACTGTACGAGGAGGTACTGAACGACGAGGAGATCACGCTGCCTACCTTCCATCCGAAGATCAAGATCGCCAAGGTACGGGAGTACGATTATGATACGGTTTGCCAAGATATAGATGAACTCGTCGGCCTAGGCCGCTCGAGGGACGATATGGCCATCGTGGGCAAGATGAAGGCGATCGTCCCCGAGTTCAAAAGCCGGCACTCTAAGTACGAGGTCTTGGATGGATAGCTTGTCGTTACTTTTCTCTTGAAAGAAAAGTAACCAAAAGTTCAAGGCTTAACCGGACGGGCTACTCCGAGACCTACGCTCGCTGTCGCGTCCCAACTCGCTTCGCTCAGACAGGGACGCTCCTGCCGCTAGCTTCGGTCTCTCCGCTTTACGCCCGTCCGCTTAGGCCGGATGTAGAGCCTTCCGGCTCTGTGAGGAGGTCTCACATCCCCCTCTTTTGTAAGTATTATATTATGTATATGATATGCGCACATGTACTTAAATGTAAAGAGGGATGTGAAGAGTGAGAGCCAACTTTAAACTAGAGCATCTGGCAGGCTTGTAGTCCGAATGCTCCGGCGATTGTGGTGGCCACGGCAATGATGACTTTTAAGATAATGCTCCAAACGCTCTTCTTAGAGGTTTCCGGAGCAGGATAGGTTTGTGTGATCATGATGGTTGAATTTTTGATTTATAATTTATGAATTGAGAATTAAAATACCACGGAGGATATAAGAGGAAAGCGACGCTTTCCTTTGGACGGCCTCAGCGGACGGGCGTAAAGCGAAGAGACCGAAGCGAGCGTCCGGAGCATCCCTGTCTGAGCGAAGCGAGTTGGGATGCGACAGCGAGCGCAGGTCTCGAAGTAGCCCGTCAGCGTCAGCCTTGACCTTTTGGTTACTTTTGGGTCAAGCCAAAAGTAACACTAAATCTCGTCAGGCGACTCGGAGTCCGAGGAGCCGTTCTTACCGGAGATATCCACTGTTGTCTTACCGGCCTTCTGGGCCTTGATGACGGCGGCTTGGGCGGCCCGGGTGGGGACGAGGTTGAACTTGAGGCCTTGGAAGATGACTTGAAGTTCCTCGCCGGGGACGAACTGGATGTTCACCCCCTTGATATAGTCGGAGGTGAACAGGTCGGCACTTGGCGCTCCCCCAGAATTGATCTGGAGGCGGAAGGCACCCAGATCGCCGAAATTCACCTGCTTACCGGCTTTCAGACCTTCCAGCATGCACTCGGTGGTGGCGATGAGCACGGCCGAAACGTCGGCTTGGTGCACCGTACATTTACTCGCTATCAGGGTAGATAGCTCTTTTAGACTGAGCTCGCCGTTGGTTTGCGCCTTGGCGTAGGCTTTCTTGGGTTCCTCTTTTTTCAACGGGTTGCCCATCATGGCAATGGAATAGTTTAATGACATAATCGTAAGATATTTTAAGTGATACATAAGGAACTTGGGGGATGATGAGTTGAGTCCTCACGCTTGATGACTTGGCTCTTCGTGCTCCTTGATTTAAGTCTTCGGTTTGAAAGACTTAAGTCAATTAGGCGACTTTTCTTTATCGATAACCTGACAGCGAAGGTTGCCGGGTACGTAAGAGATATGGATCCATCGGGCGCCGGGCTCTAGGATGAGCTGAGTGAACTCGAGTCCGCACAGTTCGTGCGTCTCTTGTATCAGTCGGAACAAGCGGCGATGATCATCTGGAGAGCCGGCTATCAGGTCGGCGGCGCAACCGAGGAGATGGTGACTGTGCTTGGCTCCCCCTATAAGGATGTTCAATTCGGGGCAGCGATAGCCGCTACTGATGACGATGGGTCTGCCCCAGACCCGCCGTAGCGGGTCTAGCAGCATTTCCACTAGGATCGTGACCATTTGCTGGGCCACCGGGGTGAGGCTGTTGTCGATCCCGTCTCGCCGGGCCGTGGCGGAGTCTTCAAACTCTTGATAATTAAAGTAGCGCATAGGAGACAAGGTTGATGTTTTTGTTTCTGTAGCAAAGATACGATAGGCGGAAAGCCCGGATATACCATTTGTTTCCACCTATTCGCTCTAGGAGAAGAATTTTAGGGTTCCCCTAAAAAATCATAGAATATCTGTACTTGCTTCGGCGTGATGGAGCGGTCTTTCGAATGATAACCATGACGGATAAGGGCCTCTTTCAGTCCTTTCACGTCACGGATATATCGGTTCAACTTATGCAAAGCGTTCGAAGGGGTGCCTGTCAGGCAATATTGACGGGCGAGATCTATTTTTTTCATCTGTATTGAATTTTAAAATGACTATAGGAGGGTTTCAAGTTTCAAGGTTTCATGCACCCTCTTTCCTCACACACACGTACGTACATTATATGGGTTTCAAATAAATCCCTTTATGCTCGCCATGCAGGAGGGCTCCGGAGTCGCATAGTCGGCGTAGCCATGTCTTGGCGGTGTTCTTGGGGATGTTGGCATGCTCGGCGGTCTCCATCCATTGGACGGTGGTGAACTCGTCTGGCATGGAGCTGAGCAGACTGTCCTTTTCCGAGAGGCCTCGGCTGGTGATCTCGCCGGTAGGCAGGAATGAGAGGATATGGGTGGCGTGGAGGTAGAGCGGCTCTGCCATTGTCAGAAGGGCGGCGAAGTCATCGTCGGTGATATGGAGTTCCCAGCCTCCAATGATCTTGTCCTTTAGGTTGTCGCTGTTGATGCCTTGGGCCGGCAGCAGTAATTCCGGTTGTTCCAAGGCACGAAGCATGGCTACCACCTCCATGAAACGTACGAGGTTGATGGCGAGGCGTACCACGGAACTGTTCATCTCCTGCCCGTTGGATTGCCGGGCACGCAGGAAAAGACGTACGAAGCTGTCGTTGAAAGCGGCTTGTTGCCGCTCGTCGAGGCGCAAGGTAATGGTACCCCGGCACTTGAGCTGATCGATCGTGGCCTTCCACTCGTAGCCCATCCGGTGGAATTCCTTCTCGGCGTCTACCTCGTCGACGGAGAATTGGTCGATCCATTCCCGGATCTGCGATTTGTAGTAGAAGACCTCACGGCTGAAGAGCCCGTTCTCGCCCGAGGGGATAAGCGGCGCTACCTGTCCGGGCGTACCCGAGAGCACCATCGAGAGGAAGGTGGAATCGCATTCCCGGTATTCGTTATCGGTCCGTCGGTTGAACGAGAGCCCGGCATGGTCGAAAGCGTTACGGAGCGTATCGCTCCAATGCCCGTAATCACCCCCGATAGCGGTGGTGATGGTATCCGCCTCGGTCTCGAAAATGATACCGGTGCCGTCCGAATCGATGATATTTTGCAAGATACCCGTCCCGGTGTTGTTGCCGGAGATGATAAACATACTGTTTTTAGGCATCTGGGGCATCTCCATCTTGGCTTTCTCCTTGCCTAAGGCATGATAGGCCGCCAAATCTTGGCGGTACTGTTTCATCGCTAGGTCCACTTGTTGGCGGATCTCCCGGTGGATAGGCTCGATAAACTTACGCAGCCACGCCATGATGCCCTTACCCGATGCGGGCGGAGCGATCACGAAGAGCTGGATACAGGGATAGATCCAATGCATCCCATAGAGGCAACGCACCGTCTTGCCCAAGGTGGCGCCTAGGGCGGTGAGAGCCGTGAGCAAAAGGATATCCCGCTGCTCGGCATTATCGGCGAAACCGAGGATGTCCCGTAGCAACGAGGGCCATGGATAGCCGGGTACCAGTCGTGGCAGGGAGGTGTAAGGCTCGCTGCCGATGTGGAGTGGGGCGCCGTTTGCCTCGGTTTCCCGATCGCTGGTCTCGTGGGCTTGATCTACCGTATCGGCTGTATTATATGTACTCACACGTGTGTGTGAGGAAAAGGGTTTCGTGAAACCTTGAAACTTGAAACCTATTTCCACGCCCGCCAGCTTGGCCAAGTGGAAAGCGGTGCCCAGATGGACATTCTGGTTTCCGGTGCGCAAGGCACTGGAGAAAAGCTTGTTGGCGTGTAGGGCGTTGAACTTGGACGATGGCTCGCAGAGACTGATGAAGTCGCTACGTCCTGCCTCCCCGCAATCGGTGGCGATGGCGAAAGCCAATTGTACATACTCGGCGTAAGTGGGGGCGATGTCGGCATGGGCCGCCCGTACGGCTTCTACTAGTTTGGAAAGATCGTTGTTCATGGTATGAATATTTTAGCGTTAGAATCGTGAGACAAGAAACAGCAGCGGGCGATATCCTTGCCACAGGTATCCACCTCACCCTTGAAGGTGTCGGCATACAGGAGCTGTATGTAACTCATGGCCCATCGAACGGTCTCGTCTCCGGGTATGAAAAGTTTCACTCCCAGTCCTCCGGGGCTGACAAAGGCGAGGCGGGTCCCGAGATAGGGGTCCTCGAAGAGGTGGTCCCGGAGTTGTTCCGCCTCCTCGAGAGAGGCGAGATGGTCGATATCGACCACTACCAACCCCGAGGCGGAGATGAGAGCGTCGCTCTTACGACGGGAAAAAACGCCGTGGGGCGTTACGAACGGCAGTTGTCGCTGTTTGAGTTGGCGGTATTCCGCTACCCTGCCTTCCCTGATGAAGGCGCGTAATTCGTTGGTAACCGTTTCGAGAGATTTATCCTCGGTGATCCATCGGTACACTTCCCGTAGTGTACAGTTCCCGGTAGGAAGCGTGTTGGTGATGGGAGGAAGAAAGTAAGACATTTGTTGGTCCATATCAATAGGATTTCAGATTAATTTTCTAAAGCTATTGCTAATAATTGATTCTGCGTTTCAGCCTATAGGCTGAAATATCGGATGATTGTTTAATAAAAATTAGCATAGTATGAAGGAAAATTTAGATTTGAACCAAATTTTATTTGATGAGTTAGTGGAATTTCCACGTAAGCGGTTAGGAATCTCTATCCGTGAGTTTTGTGCGGAGGCCCACGTAGGCACCGCCACCTACAGCAAAGCGAAAAAAAAAGAGTATCAATCCCCAGAGTCTGACCCGCTTGGTACAAGAACTATGCGTAGAGATGGATGAACCGGAGTTCATGGGGTATGGGGCCGGGGCGCTCAAGGAGGTGTATAGGGCAATGAGGCGTGGAATAGAAAAATAGAGGGTTGAAAATTGATCGTTTAGGGAAATAACGTTATATTTGTCTTGACGAACCAATAAACAGAGACGAAGATGGAAGGGCGGCGATTATATCCGATAGGGATACAGACATTCTCCAAATTGAGAGAGGGGAATTATGTGTATGTAGATAAGACGGAATTGGTCTACCGAATGACACACGGCGCGTCTGGTTATATATTCTTGAGCCGTCCCCGCCGTTTCGGGAAGTCGTTGCTTACTTCTACGCTCCATAGTTATTTCGAGGGGCGAAAGGATTTGTTTGAGGGTTTGGCTATCGAGTGTCTGGAGAAGGAGTGGACAAGCTATCCGGTGCTTCATTTCGACATGAGCACGGCAAAGCATATGGACAAGGATCGGCTTCTGAGTGAGTTGGAGAGGAAATTGTATGGTTACGAGCAGATATACGGACGTGATGAGAGCGCTATTTATACGAACCAACGTCTGGAAAGTCTCATCAAACGTGCCTACGCCCAGACCGGTCAAAAGGTGGTTGTCTTGATCGACGAGTACGACGCTCCCTTGCTGGACGTGGTGCATGAGGAGAAAGAGCTGCCGAAGCTTCGCGACGTGATGCGTAACTTCTATAGTCCGCTGAAAGCCTGCGATCCTTATTTGCGTTTTGTTTTCTTGACCGGAATTACCAAGTTCTCCCAATTGAGCATCTTCAGTGAGTTGAACAATATAAAGAACATCAGCATGCTCCCGGAGTACGCCGCCCTCTGTGGCATCACGGAGGAGGAGATGCGTGAGCAGATGGGCGAGGGTATCGGTCGTTTGGCCGACAACCTCGGCGTTTCTCCGGAGGGTGCCTTGGGTGCCTTGAAATCGAATTATGACGGTTACCATTTCACGTGGCCGTCGCCCGATATATACAACCCGTTCAGCCTGTTGAACGCCTTGGCCGACAGTAAACTAAATTCCTATTGGTTCGGTAGCGGTACGCCCACCTATTTGATCGAGATGCTGAACAAGTATCACGTGAAACCCCAGCAAATAGGCGCACGCAAGGTTTTGGCAGAGTCGTTTGACGCACCCACGGAACGGATGGTCGATATTACGCCATTGCTCTATCAGAGCGGTTACATCACGATAAAGGATTATTCCTCGCTCACGAATTTGTACACGCTCGACATCCCAAACAAGGAGGTACGTATGGGATTGATGAAGAGTTTATTGCCTAATTATTTGCATCAATACACAGCGGATGGACTTACTACGGTAGCCCTTCTTTTCGAGGCGATCTCTGGAGAGCGGATGGACGATGCCCTGCGTTTATTGCAGACCTTCCTGTCCACCATCCCCCAATGTGACAATACGGATTACGAGGGCCATTACCAGTCCTTGCTTTACACGATCTTCAGCCTGCTAGGAATGTATGTGGACGTGGAAGTCCGTACCCCGAAAGGCCGTGTGGATATGGTGATGCGCACACCGACAACACTCTATGTCGTGGAATTGAAGTTAAACAGGACTGCGGATATAGCCCTTGAGCAAATCAATTTGCGCAATTACCCGGAGCGCTTCGCTCTTTGTGGGTTGCCGATCGTAAAGGTTGGGATTAATTTTGATAGTGAGCGGCATACGTTGGGGGATTGGGTTATTGAATGAAGGATCCTGTACATTAAAAGAATATCCATGCCTATTAAAATGCTTGGAACAATTATTGTGAACGACAAATACGGAAGGTCGTAACATGTAGAAATAACAGCGTCTTTGTTTGTGGTTAGAGTCTAGTGTAAGATTTGCTCGTATGATGTCTATCTTCGCAAATATTAAGTAATACAATCTTGCCCCAATAGAATACTCTTAGTGATATATTCTGTTGTATTAAGAATACAACAAAGGATCAATTTGTCAATCTTTCATCACATAAATGGCAACCTCTTGCTGCATATAAGATGATATAAATGGAAATGATTTTTTTAATAGTAAAAGCTTTTATTTTAGGCATTAACGGGTCTAAAATGACTGCTTACCTTAAAAACAAAAAGCTCGAGTTTCTATCTTGCCGATATAGAGTGTGGTGGAAGGAATTGAGTGTTTACAATTTATTTTATGTTATTCAACTCATTAGGATTTGCGATTTATTTACCGATAGTATTTATTCTCTATTGGTTTGTATTTAGAAAATTACGCTGGCAGAATCTGTTTCTTTTAGTAGCCAGTTATGTGTTTTATGGTTGGTGGAATGCACGATTTTTGATTCTCATTGCTTTAACCTCTTTTTTTAGTTACGTAAGTGGCTTGTTAATAGATGGCTGTAGATTTGATGGAGGCAGAAAACGGCAAAAACTAATTAGTGCATTGAATATAGTATTGAATCTCTCCATACTTGGAGTATTCAAGTATTATAACTTCTTTGTTGAAAACTTAGCGGCTTTATTTCATTCCATAGGATTGCAGGCCGATTGGGTAACATTGAATATTTTGCTTCCTGTCGGAATTAGTTTCTATACTTTTCAAGCTTTAAGTTATAGCATTGATGTTTATCAAAAGAAAATACCAGCCTGCAAAGATATTGTATCATTCTTTGCTTATATTCAGTTGGTAGCAGGGCCTATTGAACGCGCCACCAATCTATTGCCGCAATTCTATGAAACAAGAAAGTTCGATTATGCTAAGGCTGTAGATGGATGCAGACAAATATTATGGGGATTTTTTAAGAAGATGGTTGTAGCTGACAATTGTGCCAGTGTAGTAAATACGATATGGGGAAATTATGAAAATGAAAATCCATTTACCTTATTACTAGGAGGTTTTTTCTTTACCTTTCAGATATATGGTGATTTTTCTGGATATTCAGATATTGCTATTGGTACAGCTCGTTTATTTGGATTCAATTTGATGAGAAACTTTAATTTCCCGTATTTCTCTAGAGATATCGCGGAATTCTGGCGACGTTGGCATATATCACTCACCACTTGGTTCCGTGATTATATCTACATTCCCTTGGGAGGTAGTCGTTGCTCACAGGCTAAAGTGATGAGAAATACCATGATTATTTTTTTGGTAAGTGGTTTTTGGCATGGTGCTAATTGGACTTTTATTGTGTGGGGAGCCTATCACGCATTTCTGTTCTTTCCACTTATGATGCTAAAGATGAATCGGAAATATACAGATGTGGTAGCTAAAGGAAGAATTATTCCCAGCATAAAGGAGTTTGTTCAGATGAGCATTACGTTTATGTTGGCATTGATTGGATGGATTATTTTTAGGGCAGATAATATAGGTTCGGCACTGGATTATATAGCAAGAATGTGTTCAGGATCTATTTTGGATGTAAACATAGTGTATGGAAAGAAAGCATTGCTTTACATATTTCTGTTGCTAGTAGTGGAATGGTTACAAAGAGATAAACAGCATGGTTTGCAGATAAGTGAAAATGGCTTATTAAAGTACAGTACTGTTCGTTGGACTGTTTATGTGACAATTGCTCTTTTCACCATATTATTAGCAGGTACACAAGCAGAATTTATTTATTTCCAATTTTAAGATTATGAAGACATTTATTATTAAAATAATCTCTATATCTTTTATACTCATTGTGTTACTTCTAGGAACAGTATTGCTCCCTATTGATGAGGATGATTACCTACAAGCATACAACAAGAAATGTGAACTATTAGAACAGACCCCTTCCCCTCGGATCATATTTGTAGGTGGTAGTAATTTAGCTTTTAGTCTAAATAGTACACTTATACAAGATTCTTTGCACTTGCCGGTAGTCAATTATGGACTTCATGCTGGTATAGGGCTGAAATTTATGATAGATGATATTATGGGATATGTACGTAAAGGAGATATCTTAGTAATCGCACCTGAATATTCCCACTTCTATAAATCAGGAGGATATGGTGATCTAGGGACATTTTCTTTACTCATGGCAGTTTCAAATTGGAAGAAAATCCATTTATTAGATTGTCAGCAAAAACTTAATATCATAAAAGGTCTTCCTGAAATATGGAAGCACGCTAAATGGATGCAAGTCGCAAAAAATCTACATGAATATAGGGCTTCTGGCTTTAATGAACTTGGAGATGAAACTCGTCATAGGAAATTAGGCAATAAAAGTCTTTTAAATTATAGCACGATAGAAGGAGAATTAGATCCGTATTTCACGGATTATTTTGTTCAAGCAGTTAAAAGTCTTCAAAAGAAATGCACGGTATACATTATGCCTCCGGTTATCACTAAAGTTGCTTATAAAGCTTATGAGGAAAAAATAAAAAAATTAGACGCATACTTAAAATCGAATGATATACCATTTTTAGTAGCGCCTGAAAAACATGCGTTAGATATTAAATGCGCTTATGATACTCATTATCACATGAATGAAGAAGGAACAAACATCTTTTCTTTAGCAGTCATAGATGAAATAAAAGAAAAGCGTAATGAATCTGAATAATAAGTACTCAATTTAGTCTTCTTTATATTATTGAGATAATGACTGGAAACCTGTATACTGATAGTCTGGTATACGGTGTGGAGATAGCATGAACTTGTCATAGTCAATGCAAATAAGGGTAGTGTGGGTATCGACATGGTATCGAATACTAATCTTTCTTTTAATTTAAAACTTGTTTTTTTAAGAACTTATGTATAACAATCTCCCAAAGAGTATGTGGAACGCTTAATATTTATGTATAAAATGAGCATAAAAGATTTTTTGAGGCCAACATTAGGAAAGTGGACTCGTCCTCTAAGAAAGTATTGTAGGCAATGTATTAATGAATCTATTTACGATAGACAGAATAAACACTTCTTTCAAAAGATAGATCAGACTAAAGGGAAAAAGCATATTTTCTACCTCGGTATAACGGAACATTCCAATCTAGGGGATTTTGGACAGTATTATTGTATTGATCGTTGGATAAGAACATACTGTTCGGAATATGTATTACTAAAAATTGGTGTTAATGCTATCATTCAACCCAAGTTCCATTTTTTTGAGAAGTTAAGTAAATGTATAACTAATGACGATGTTATATTATTCCAAAGTGGTTATACCACACAGGATCTGGGAGGTTTCCATAATGAAATGCATATTCGGGTTGCAGAGACCATGCCAAATGCTAATATATTAATGATGCCACAGACGATATACTTTCGTGAGGAAAAAAATCGTCAGCGAACAGCAAAAGCGCTTAACCAATGTAATAATATGTTGTTTTTTGCTCGTGATTTTGTATCTTTTGAAGATGCGATAAAAATGATGCCAGACGTTCGTACAATGCTATATCCAGATATTGTAACTTCTCTTATTGGTGGCAGAGAATTTCATCATAAACGGGATAGGATTTATCTCTGTCGACGTAATGATGGAGAGAAATTTTATTCAGAGGAGGAGCTTCTGGTCTTGAGGGATAATCTTTCGAAATTGCTTCCTGTTGATATGGGGGATACACAAAGTCTAGCGTCTTACAAAAAAATACGTAAGAATCTGAAAAAATATATTGATGCTGAAATAGAAAAATATTCTTTTTATAAAGTGACAATTACTGACCGTTATCATGGAACTGTTTTTTCCTTATGTGCAGGAACTCCTGTCATTATATTGAAAACTACAGATCATAAAGTGACAACTGGTGCTGATTGGTTTAAGGGTGTATTTGAAGATGGATTTGTTCAAGTATCCGATTCCCTCGACGACGCTTACGACAAAGCACTGGCAATAACCAAAAAAGATATGCCTATCAAATTACCAGCATATTTTGACGAGAAATATTATGGAAAGGCTCTTCGTGCACTTTTTGATGAAATGTTTGCAAGATAACCTATATGGGTGTAATATCAGAAAATAATAAACGTATCGTTAAGAATACTTTGTTACTCTATGTGCGTATGATCTTTACAATGGTAGTGTCATTGTACACCAGCCGCATTGTATTGGCTACGCTTGGTATAGACGATTATGGAATTTACAATGTTGTGGGGGGGGTAGTTGCTATGTTCAGTGTACTTTCAGGATCACTAAGTTCTGCTATTAGTAGATTTATAACGTTTGAACTTGGGCATGGTGACAGTAAAAGAATGAAGCTAATTTTTAGTACCTCCATTATTATACAAATAGTCATGGCATTCGTTGTTCTCTTGGTTGCGGAGATTGCAGGCGTATGGTTCATCAATGAAAAAATGAATATTCCCAATGACAGACTGTTTGCAGCCAACTGGGTGTTGCAATGCTCCATTCTTACATTTATAATAAATCTTATCAGTGTTCCTTATAACGCCACTATTATAGCACATGAGAAGATGTCTGCATTTGCTTATGTTTCCATACTAGAGGTCATACTGAAACTTCTTATTGTGTACTTGCTTTATATGTCTTCTTATGATAGACTAATCGTTTATGCCCTTCTTTTGATGTTAGTGGCTTTAGTTATTCGTGTGGTTTATGGTATCTATTGCAAAAAACATTTTGCAGAAGCCTCTTATTCACTGATTTGGGACAGAAATGTATTCAATGAAATGTTGAGGTTTGCTGGTTGGAATTTTTTGGGGAACACCAGCTATATTCTTAATACGCAAGGTGTAAATATGCTTATCAATCTATATTTCGGAGTTGCGCTGAATGCCGCACGTGGAATCGCTGTACAAGTGGATGGGGCTGTGATGAGTTTCGTAAACAATTTCACGGTGGCTCTCAATCCTCAAATAACTAAATCTTATGCTTCGGGTGACTATCAATATATGTATAAGTTAATAAATCAAGGGACGAAATTTTCATTTTTTATTATGTACTTTTTTATTGTCCCGTTTGTGTTGGAAACTGAAACTATTTTAATTATATGGTTAAAAGAAGTTCCCGAACAAAGTGCGATATTTCTCAGATTAGTCTTATTTGCTTCACTTGTGAGCGTTTCTGGTAACGAATTATACTATGGAATTATCTCTACTGGGAAGATAAAAAATTATCAATTGATGGTTTCTCTCGTTGGAGTAATGGTATTTCCTCTTACTTGGATAGCATATCAATTAGGTGCTAGAGCCTCCAGTGCTTATTTATTTTTTATAGTCATCTATTTATCATTAAATATCATCCGTTTGAATTTTCTGAAAAAACTCATTTATTTTCCTGTCAAGGAGTTTCTGTGTGAAGTGGTGAAGCCTATCAGCATTGTTGCAGTGTCGGCATTCGTACTTCCCGGGGGAGTAGTGTACCTTATGCCCCCCTCTTTGCCCCGTCTGTTTTTTGTTTTTATAATAAGCTTTATTTCTACTGGAAGTATCATCTACCGATGGGGGCTGACAGGAAGCGAACGATATTTCATTGTGATAAAAAGCCGAGAACTTGTCAAAAAAATTGCAAATAGATAATATGAGAATTAAAAAGATTTTAAAACAAGGGCTTAAGTTTATATTTGGTAAGCGTTCGATACAGCTTACGGCTCAAATTACACAGTTGGGGCCTTCAGAACTACTTAAAGGTAGAGCTGCTTTGATAACTGGTGGAACAAGTGGTATCGGATATGCTATTGCCGATGCCATGCTTAGGGCTGGTGCCGCTGCCGTTGTAATTACTGGGCGTACCGAAGAACGATGTAAGAAAGCTGTTAACCAGTTACTGGCTGTATCAGCTGACCGTCAAGGTAGAATCTTTTTTCAGGTATTGGATAATCGCAGAGTGGATACTTTTGAAACAAGTTTCTTAGAGATTCAAAATAGGCTTTCTGTGTGTGGTGATAAAAATCTTAAGATAAGTATTTTATGTAATAATGCAGGTATACAAGGTTCTCAATTTGGTTTTGCGAAAGAAGAGGATTATGACAATGTGATGGATACTAATCTCAAAGGTGTCTTTTTCTTCTCACAGTTAGTGGGCAGATATATGGTAGATAATAATATTGAAGGAAACATATTGAATATTGCTTCCGCATCGAGTCTACGTCCTGCTGCGAGTGTATATACTCTAAGTAAAGTTGGTATAAAGGAATTTACATTAGGAATGGCTAAATCATTGATACCTCACGGTGTTGTCGTAAATGGATTAGCACCTGGACCAACTGCTACACCTATGTTGATAAAAGGGGAAAAACCGAATCTTGCTATCGATCATAATCCCCTCGGTCGCTTTGCCTTACCGGAGGAAATAGCAAATATGGCCGTAATACTTACGTCTAATATGGGACGCACGATAGTGGGAAGTATTGTGTATATGACAGGTGGAAGTGGTACAATAACCTTTGAGGATGTGCAATACCCTTTTTAACAATTCTAAATTGCGCTAATAACAAAAATGTAAGAAGATGATGCAAATGCGTTATTATACAGATGAGAAAAATCTACAGATTATCATGGCCTTATTGAAAGCCTATAATATAAGAAAAATCATAACAAGTCCAGGTACTACTAACCATACGCTGGTTGCCAGTATGCAGAACGACGAATGGTTTGAAATGTATTCGTCCGTGGACGAGCGGTCGGCAGCCTATATGGCTTGTGGCTTATGCGCAGAAAGTGGTGAGCCAGTTGTGATTACCTGCACAGAAGCCACGGCTTCCCGTAATTATATGCCGGGATTGACCGAGGCATATTATCGCAAGTTACCTGTTTTGGCCATAACCACAACACATGGAGCAGATAAAGTCGGACAGCATTTGGCTCAAGTTATTGACCATTCTACATTACCCAATGATATAGCCATGTACCATGCTTACATACCCTCTTGTCATTCTTCCAAAGATGAAACTCTGACGGCATTTAAGGTGAATGAGGCACTATTGGAATTAAGCCATCGTGGTGGCGGACCTGTCTATCTGAATGTGGAGTCTGTTGCTAGTCGCAACTATTTGGTCAAAGAGCTACCTGCTGTACGCAAATTAGAGCGTTATACCTATAGTGATAAACTTCCAGAATTACCATCAGGGAAAATAGGTATTTTTGTGGGTTCACATAAAAAATGGAGTGAATCTGAAATTTTGGCCATTGAAAGATTCTGTGAAGTAAATAATGCTGTCGTATTCTGTGATCATACGAGTGGATACCACGGTAAATATCATGTAACTTATTCATTAGTAGCTAGTCAGGATTTGTATCAGTCTGATTTATGTAAGCTGAGACTGTTGATTCATATTGGTGAGGTGTCTGGTGACTATTTTTCTGCAGGCATCGGTGGTAGTGCCCATGAAGTTTGGCGAGTGAGTGAAGACGGCAAACTCCGTGATCCGTGGAATAAACTGCATTGTGTCTTTGAAATGGGTGAGCAAGCGTTTTTTAACGCATATTCAGAAAACCAGAAAGCTGTTTCGATACATATTATAGATCAGTATAAAGCTGAGTATAACCAATTTATAAACAAATTTCCGGAGCTACCATTCACAAAGGTGTGGATTGCCTCTCAAATGATCCCTAAACTTCCGGTCAACTCCTATATCCATTTTAGTGTCCTCGGCTCGTTACGTGCAGGCAACTTCTTCGAGTTGCCTGATAACGTGCGGTCAAACTGTAATGTAGGTGGTTTTGGCATAGATGGTGCGACCTCTACTCTGATCGGTGCTTCTTTGGCAAATCCAAATAAACTTCATTTTCTAATGACAGGAGATTTGGCTTTCTTTTATGATCTCAATGCAATCGGAAATAGGCATGTCGGAAAGAATGTCCGGATATTGCTAATCAATAACGGAGACGGAACAGAATTTCGGATGTATTGGCATCCTATTTCCGCTTTTACTAAAGAAGATGCAGATCGATATATGGCAGCAGGTGGACATTATGGAAATAAGTCAGTGAGTTTTGTCAAACATATGGCTGAGGATTTGGGCTTTGAATATCTGACTGCATCTTGCAAAGATGAATTTTTGCAATCTTATGAACATTTCCTAAATTCTGATGTGGCAGACAAGCCTATGCTTTTTGAAGTTTTCACTGATAGTGAAGAAGAAAATTTTGCTGTACATACAGCGAGAAATCTTGTGGCTGACAAGAAACTCCTATTAAAGAACAAGTTGGTAAACACTCTCAAGAAGGCTGCTGGTGAACAAATCATAGAAGGGATTAAGAAGATTATCAAATAGGATTACATAAATAATCATAAATGAGCTAGAGAATAATATTCAAGTAATAAAACTGTCTTTAATGAAAATACTTTGGATAACAAACATCTTATTTCCTGAGGCAGAACAACTGCTTGTAGGAAATGGTGAATTGAAATCTTCAGGCGGTTGGATGTTGGGAGCTGCAAACGCACTCCTTCAAAAGGAAGATATAAAACTAATCGTATCTTGTGTTTCAAATAAGGTTTCTACGCTTTCTAAATTGGAGGGAAAACAGATTACCTATTATGTGCTTCCCATGGGAAGGAGCAATCAAAAAGTCAATCTTGCTTATATGTCTTTATGGAAGCAGGTACAGCAAGAAGTGCGACCGGACTTGGTGCATATTCATGGTACGGAGTGTTCACATGGGCATGCGTATATGAAGGCGTGCTCATGCGATAATGTTGTCATATCTATTCAAGGATTGACTTCTTCCTCCTCCTACTATTATTACTATGGGATGACCAAATGGGATGTATATAAGAATTTTACATTCAAAGATCTGATTAGGGGAACGGTTATCCATGAGCAAAAGCAGTTCAAGAAACGGGGAGAATATGAAAAAGATATGATCCGAATGGCAAAACATATCATCGGCCGGACGTCTTGGGATAGAGCTAGAACATGGGCGATTAATCCTAATGCACAATATCATTTTTGTAACGAGATCTTGCGACCTGTATTTTACGATGGTTCTTCATGGGATTATATGTATTGTAGCAAGCATTCAATTTTCTTAAGTCAGGCTCATTATCCTCTTAAGGGATTACATCAGGTCTTAAAAGCCATGCCTATCATTCTTAGACATTATCCAGATGCTATGATTCGTATCGCAGGATGGGACATTACTCGTAATGAGACACTTTCTCAAAAGATCCGTCTCTCTGGTTATGGTTCTTATATCAAACGGCTAATTATGAAATTGAACCTTCAAGATAAGGTACAGTTTACAGGTAATTTGAATGCAGAGGAGATGAAACAGGAATATTTAAAGAGTAACGTTTTTATCTGCCCTTCAAGTATCGAAAACAGTCCTAATTCATTAGGTGAAGCTCAGATTCTTGGTGTTCCTTGCATAGCAAGTTATGTGGGTGGCATCGCTGATATGATGATAGGAAATGAAGGCAATCTTTATCGATTCGAGGAGATTGAGATGCTGGCCGAAAAGGTTTGTAATGTGTTTGAGGCAAAAGATAAACAAATGGATATGAAGGCAGTTGCAGCTGAAAGACATAATAGCAAAGTGAATTGCGATACGCTTTATAATATATATAAACAGATAGCTGAATAACAATGTATATTGTCATTTTTACCTCATTCATAGCTTTATTACTAACCTTTTTAGAATCTAAGAGAATCATGCCTAATGGCATGAGGTGGGGATTTGTATTGGTCACTTTCCTTGGTTGTATTCATTATGACTATGGAAATGACTATATGAATTATATGAATGACTATAAAATGGATACGAAATATCCATTTGATTTGATTGGTATCGTCACAGATGAGTATATTAAAGAACCGGGCTGGGTCTTGTTGTCATATCTTTTCAAACCTATCGGGGGCTTTTTTATGATGGTAGCCGCACTCAATATTTTTCAGAATATAATTGTATATAAAACCATTAAGAAATATGTTGAGAAGAATTGGTGGCTAATGGCAGTATTTACCTATTTGTTTAGTACGTGTTTGTATCTACTGAATTTTTCCATGATGCGCCAAGGATTAGTCGTTTGCGTATTTCTTTGGTCTTGGCAATGGATAGTAGAAAAGAAGTGGATTAAGACCATTGTAGTGTTGTTTGTATGTGCAAATATACATAAATCAGCATTGGTCTTGCTTCCATTTGCTTTTTGGGGATTTATTCCCATGAAAAATGGTAAGCTTCTCGTATTAAGTATAATTGTTGCGTTTGCTTCTTTATGGATGATGTCTTCATTGATGAGTGAAATTTTATTGTCATTAATGGTTATAGAAGAAGTTGCTGATTATGCAATGAAGTATGGAAATAGTACAGAAGTAGAAACTTTTAGAATGGGTTATTTGCTTGGTTTAATTCCTTTTTTTTTAGCTCTAAGATATTTGTTTTTTGATAAATCAGAAGATGGACAAGGACGTAAGTCTTTGGTTACTTTATCTGTTGTTCCATTTCTGATTAATCCGTTTTCTTCGGTTATCCCGTTGATATCACGAGTTGCGTATTATTTTATCGCATATCAAATCTTAGCATATCCTATAATATATAAATATGTAAATTGCTATTTTTTACGATATGTATTTCTTTTTATATATGTTTTGTTAATGCTATATACTTATTTTGGCTTCTTTGGTAGTCCTATCTGGATAGGTAAGTATACAATATTTAAAACTATTTTTTCTCAGATATTCTAATTAAGTTGTAGATTATGAATGTTGTAATTTTAACAGATACATATTATCCAAATATGTCAGCAACTTCAGCCTGTATAGATAAGTATATACAAATATTAAAGAATAAACATTCTATTGATATTGTTTGTCCATTGAGTCAGGTTCATTTTGCACCGTTAAATGATCCTAAGATTAAACTGCATTTTATTTTTTCACGAATGTGGAAATGGAGGATGTTATGTGAAGAAAATATACGAAATGGACGTAAAGTGAGGCTTAATAAAATGATTGTTAATTTGTTTAGAATTAGGACTTTGTTGTTGTCGCCAATCAGTTATCCTACAATTGAGAATTGGAAAATGAATCCATTTTATCATGAACTGGAAAAAATTGATCAAGATAAAACGATTGATGTGATTATTAGTGTGGTTAATCCCATTTGTTCTGTTTTTGCATCCCAAAGATTTAAGCTTAAGCATCCTAAAGTAAAATGGATTACTTTTATAACAGATCCATTTACGTATCATCCTGCTAAATATGAGTATGTTTTTTTTTCAAAGAGAAGAAAAATTCGTAATTATGAAAATGAAAAATCTGTGTATGATACTGCTGACTTTAATATGTTTACAGAAGAGCTTTACCATTTGGCTTTGAATGACTTCTCTCAACCGAAGGAGAAAACTTTTGTGATGAAATATATTCTTATTCCCTTATCTAAATCTGTTGTTCAGCAAATCGTAGATGAAGGAAAATGTAGATTGGTTTATGCGGGGGCGTTGTATGCAGATAGAAGAAATCCGGAGCGTGCATTATCAGTCTTATCTCAAATTGATGATATTTATGTCGATTTTTATATTGGTTATAGCAATTGTAATAGTATTGTGGATAAGTATTTATCTGAAGTCATTAAAAGCTATCCAGCTGTTAACAGGAGTCGATATAATGAACTTGTCTCTGATGAATATGATGTCTTGATAAATATCGGTAATAATTTTAGTTTACAGATTCCCAGTAAGATGTTGGAGTTATTATCTACAGGTCGCCCAATCATTAATTTCTATCAATTGAAAGACGTTCATTATGAAATGATAGAGAAATATCCCTTAGGGATTAATATTGGTCCTGATGATGCGGATGCGGTAGAGCGGGTGAGTGAGTTCTGTAAACAAATGAAAGGAAAGAGATTATCTTTTGAAGAGGTAGAAGCACTCTTTCCGGAAAATACGATGGATAGTCAATTGGCTTTATTGGAAAAATTAATAGAAGCTTAGCTTTCATATTTTGTTAATCATGAAAAATATAGCAGTCATTTTTGCGGGGGGATCCGGTGTAAGAATGAATACTAGGTCTAAACCTAAACAATTTCTGGAGTTAAGGGGTAAACCTATTATCATTTATACGCTTGAACTTTTTGACAATCACCCTTTGATTGATGGTATTGTAGTGGTATGCCTTGAATCGTGGATTCCTTTTTTGAAAAAAATGTTGAAGAAGTTTGAGATCAACAAGGTGGTTAAAATTGTGTCAGGAGGTGATTCTGGGCAGGATTCTATCTATAGAGGTCTTTGTGCCGTGGAGGATTATTGCAAAGATAAGGGTGAGGAGAATGCCGTGGTGCTTATTCATGATGGGGTCCGGCCTTTGATCGTGGATGAGACAATTACACGGAATATTGAAAAAGTACATGAAAAAGGAAGTGCCATAACTGTCGTACCTGCCATAGAAACTTTTGTCATCCAGAAAGAGGAGGGACAAATGGTGATTCCCGATCGTTCTTCTTGCCTGCTGGCCCGGGCACCTCAAAGCTTCTATTTAAAGGATATCCTAAGTATCCATAGAAAGAATAAAGAAAATGGTAACATTACTTTTATAGATTCTTGTTCTATGATGAGTTATTTTGGGTATAAGATGGCAACCATAGAGGGGCCTATGGAGAATATTAAAATTACGACTCCTACCGACTATTTTATATTTAGGGCTATGGTAGAGGTGCATGAGAATCAACAAATTTTTGGGTTTTAATTTATGAATCAACTTATTAAACAAGATATAGAGGAGTTTGTGAGATCTTTTGAGCTTTCCGCACAGCTTGGTCATACAATTTTTCTTATTACAGGAGGAACAGGACTGATAGGTTCTACTTTAATACATTGTTTATTAGCGTTAAACAGGAATATTCGTATTGTCGCACCTGTACGCTGTAAAGCCAAAGCGCAAGATATGTATGAAAGCGAGGAGCATACTCATATACATTTTATAGAGTGCGATTTGTCTTCATTTGATTATAGTGAAATTGGTGAAGTGGATTTCATCGTACATTGTGCAGCCCCTACTTCAAGTAAATTTTTTGTCGAAAAGCCAGTAGAAACATTTAATACGATTGTTAATTGTACGCAAGTTTTATTGGAGTATGTAAGGCGTTTTCCGGTAAAAGGCTTTGTCTATTTATCATCATTGGAAGTGTATGGTACTATCCTGGATGATTTAAACTTTGTGACAGAAGAGGTTCAAGGCTATTTAGATCCAATGGCGACACGTAGTAGCTATCCGATGGCAAAGCGTGCTGCTGAAAATTTATGTGCGTTGTATGCGACTGAGTATAATTTGAATATAATGGTGGCTCGCTTGACACAGACTACAGGGGTTAATGTGAGTAGTACGGATAACCGTGTTATCACACAATTTTGTCGGCTTGCATCCCAAGGCCAGAATATTATTTTACATACTCAAGGTAGAGCAGCAAGACCCTATTGTTATACTACAGATTGTGTTTCAGCGATACTTTATATATTACTCAAAGGTGAAAAAGGCAATGCGTATAATGTAGCAAATGCAGATACTTATATTTCTGCAAGGGGATTGGCTGAACTTCTAAGAGATAACTTTAATCCTAATATAAGTGTGGAGTTTAGATTAAATGATAATATGGGGTATGCCCCAGAAACAAAATTAAGATTAAGTACCGCTAAGTTGCAGGAATTAGGATGGTCGCCCCAAAATGACTTGAAAACTATCTTATCAAAACTTATTTCAACTTATAAATAATTATAGATAGGTATCACATGAAATTTCTTAATGTTATTTTTAAAGGACATAGTATTTCCGAACTTATTCAAGAGGTAATTTATGTATTTATAGGGTATTTTTTCCTAATGATTTCTTATTGTACTCCTAGGAACAAAAAAAAATGGGTGTTTGGTAACAAAAAGATCTTTAAGGATAATACTAAATACCTCTTTATTTATATGCAGGAACAGCATCCAGAAATCCAAACGATCTGGATAACTTCCTCACGCAGGTTGGTCAAACGTTTACGAGCATTGTCTTACAGTGCATATTATAAGTATAGCCTTAAAGGATTATATCATTCATTGACCGCAGGTGTTTATGTCAGTACGGTAAATTCAAATCACATCAATTTTTTCACTTCCGGAAGAGTTTTCAATGTGAATCTGTGGCATGGAATCTCTTTGAAAGCGATGGTTGACAATAAAGCAATTCCAGCAGATCGATCGTTTCTTTCACGTGTATGTATGCCTTATGTCTATGAACAATATGGCTTGTTTTTTTCAACCACACCAACGATAGATGACCAGTACTTGCGATTCTTTCGATTTGATCCGCAAGTATTGTATCATGGTATGTCGCCTCGTTGTTCGTTTATGATGATGGATCATGAGCGTTTGCTTCGCTATATCGAAGAAAAAGAAGACCCCTTGATGTTGGATATTATTCATACTTCACGGAAGTATAACAAGGTATTTGTTTACATGCCCACATGGCGTATCAACTATGGTACGCATTTTATGGACTATGCCTTTCCTGATCTGTATGCCTTGAATAAGGCATTTTCAAAAATAAATGCCATATTATTACTCAAGCTTCATCCTTCCATGAAGTATGATACGTTTAAATATAAGGATTTGAAGCATATCTATTATATAGATGCCAATATTGATTTGTATCCGATTTTATCTTTTACGGATATTATGATATCTGACTATTCTTCTATTTGGTATGACTATTTATTATTACCCAATAAAGGGGTTATCCATTATGATTTCGACGTGGATAGTTATGCGAAAAACGAATTCGGATTCTTTCGTGACTATAAGACATTTACACCAGGAGTACATGCTTCAGATTTTAAGCAATTGCTAGCAACGATAGAAAGTAGCAGCTCGCTACAGATTTCTGAAGAAAGGCGAACTTGGATATTGGATGAGATGTGGGGAAAAGGCAGATTTACAAACAATGAAGACTTGATCAGGGAAATATGCAAACGTGTGGAACAGAACTGATATAGTGAAGTCTTTTTAATTGCGACTGGTCTATTTTTAGTCTTGCCAAATAAATAGGCTATAGATAATAGCTTATAATTCTAATACTTATCAATTTCAGGTATGTTTAATTCGGGGTGCTTTAATACAATAAGATTGCTTGCGGCAATTCAAGTGGTTTATGGTCATACGCTTGCTCATTTGGATATTCCTAATATTCCTATTTTTCATGAAATCATTTCTTTTTTTTTAGGAGTTCCCATTTTCTTTACTATGAGTGGTTTCCTTATTTGGGGTAGTATTGGAAGATCAAAGAATTTTGCTGAATATTTGAAAAAGCGATTTTGGAGAATCTATCCTGAATTATGGGTAGCGGTAGCTATTGAATTGATTGTATTGTTGTTGCTATATAATCAACCAATACAATGGTTTCAATTTGCTACGTTTACTTTTACGCAAAGTACGATATTTCAGTTTTGGACACCTGACTGTTTAAGAGGATATGGATGTGGATGTCCTAATGGTGCGTTGTGGACTATATGTGTATTGATTCAGTTCTACTTTTTTGCCTATTTCATATATAAAGTATTACATGAAAAAAAAATAGGAATATGGTTGTTAGTTATTGTTGCTTCATTAGCTGTAAGTTATTTTATATCTGTTGTTCAATCGGATGTCTCGGAAATAATAAGTAAGCTTTTATGGCAAACATTACTACCTTATTTTTGGATATTTCTGGTGGCTGCTTTTGTGGCAGAAAAGAAGGAATATATCCTTCCTGCTTTGATACGTTATTGGTGGTTGTTTTTGATCGCAGTCTTATTAATTCGTTATACAGGTTTTGATATTAGAGCAGGATATAATGTGTTGCATACTATTACATTATTTGCTTGTTTAACAGGTGCAGCTTATGCGTTTCCTCTCTTTAATGTTAAAACGGATATTTCCTATGGAGTGTATATTTATCATATGACGATAGTTAATGCATTGATTACATGTGGATATATGAGGAATCAGTGGCTCATGTTGATCGTTATTGTCACAACGTGTATTCTTGCTTGGATATCTACTAAAACTATTGGAGAATATTCAAGACAGAGGAAATATAAAGATACTCAATCGAAGTATTAAGAAAAGATGTTCTTTTACTTTCAAGAATGTAACAAAGGGGGAATACGGGTATCATACAAAAACGAATCTTAAAAATTCATTATAAAATCATGTCTGTATTTGAAAATAAAACCCTGCTAATCACAGGTGGTACGGGATCTTTTGGTAACGCCGTGCTTCGTCGCTTCTTAGATAGCGATATCAAGGAGATTCGTATCTTTTCGCGTGATGAGAAAAAACAGGATGATATGCGTCATTTCTTGCAGGCGCAACGCCCCGAGGTGGCTCATAAGGTAAAGTTTTATATTGGCAATGTGCGCCAACGTGAGGCGGTGGATTTCGCCATGGATGGGGTCGATTATGTGTTTGCCGCTGCTGCCTTAAAGCAGGTTCCCAGTTGTGAGTTCTTCCCTATGGAAGCTGTGCGTACGAATGTTGAGGGTACTAATAATGTGTTACTCTCAGCGATCGATCATGGAGTGAAGAACGTGGTGGTGCTTTCTACTGATAAGGCGGCTTATCCTATCAATGCCATGGGTATCTCTAAGGCGATGATGGAGAAAGTGGCTATTGCGCAGGGGCGTGCCTTGGGTGCTAATGCGAAGACTACTATTTGCTGTACTCGCTATGGCAACGTGATGGCTTCTCGAGGCTCAGTGATTCCTTTGTGGGTGGAGCAGATGATGGATGGCAAGTCTATCACTATCACTGATCCGAATATGACTCGCTTTATGATGACGCTGGATGATGCCGTGGATTTGGTGGTTTATGCCTTTACGCATGGCGAGAATGGTGACTTATTCGTACAGAAGGCTCCTGCCGCTACGCTTTTTACTTTAGCTACGGCCTTGAAGGAGATTTACGCCAAGGTTGATCCTAGATATGGAGATACGGAGGTGAGAGTGATCGGTACCCGTCATGGCGAGAAGCTTTACGAGACACTTGTTACCCGCGAGGAGATGTCTAAGGCGATTGATATGGGAGATTATTATCGTATCCCTTGTGATAACCGTGACTTGAATTATGATAAGTTCTTTACCGAGGGTAACGAGGAGGTCTCGGTTATCGAGGATTATCATAGCCATAATACCGCACGCCTAGATGTGGAGGGCATGAAGAAGCAATTGATGCGTTTACGTTTTATCCAAGAGGACCTTGGGATGTTACCTTGCGCTAAGGGCAGGGAGATCCGTTCGGAGTAATTTCCTTCCTTAATTAATAAATCTTTGTTTTTAATGAAAATATTAGTGACCGGCTCCAATGGGTTTGTCGGCAGAAATCTTGTTTGCCAACTCAAAAATATACGGGATGGCAAGGCGAGGTATTATGGTGATCTGACCGTCTGCGCCGTATATGAGTATGATATTGATTCGACACAGGAAGAGTTGGAGCGATATTGTAGTGATTGTGACTTCGTATTCAATCTGGCAGGAGTGAACCGTCCGCAGAACCATGAGGAGTTTATGCAAGGAAACTTTGGCTTCGCCTCTACACTGCTTGATACGCTGAAGAAGTATCAGAATAATTGTCCTGTTATGATCTCTAGTTCTATACAGGCTACGTTGGCAGGACGTTTCGGAACGTCTGAGTATGGTAAGAGCAAGAAGGCAGGAGAGGAGCTTATGTTCCGATATGGTGAGGAGACGGGGGCGAAGGTGTTGGTGTATCGTTTTCCGAATCTGTTTGGAAAATGGAGCCGACCTAATTATAACAGTGCTGTCGCTACGTTCTGTAATAATATTGCCTACGATCTGCCTATCACTGTCAATGATCCGGCAGTAGAGTTGGAACTGCTTTATATAGATGACTTAGTGGAGGAGATGATAGCAGCCTTGAAGGGAGAGGAGCATCGTTGTGAGTTTGATGGTGTAGAGACGGTGTTGAAAGAGGATGGTCGTTACTGTGCGGTTCCCATTACCCATAAGGTGACTTTGGGTGAGATCGTTCGATTGCTGGAAGGCTTTAAGAATCAGCCGAGCAGCTTGATAGTTCCGGAGATACCTTACAATAGTTTCGCTAAAAAGTTGTATAGTACCTTCTTGAGCTATTTACCCAAGGAGAAGGTGGCTTTTCCCTTGAAGATGAACGTGGATCAACGTGGTAGTTTCACGGAATTGCTTCGTTTGACGAATTGTGGACAGGTGAGTATTAATATCTCTAAGCCAGGTATAACCAAGGGGCAACATTGGCATCACAGCAAATGGGAGTTTTTTATAGTAGTTTCCGGTCATGGCTTGATACAAGAGCGAAAGATCGGTACAAACGAGATGATTGAGTTTGATGTGAGCGGTGATAGAATTGAGGCGGTGCATATGCTTCCGGGTTATACGCATAATATTATTAATCTCTCCGATACGGAGGATCTGGTAACGGTAATGTGGGCGAATGAGAGTTTTGATTTGAACCACCCGGATACCTATTTTGAACCTGTAAAACAAGAATAACAATGACAATATTTAAGAATAACGGGAAATTAAAATTGCTGATCATCGTTGGTACTCGTCCGGAGATTATCCGATTGGCGGCTGTTATTAATAAGTGCAGAAAATATTTTGACGTGGTATTGGCTCATACGGGTCAGAACTATGATTACAATTTGAACGGTATCTTTTTCAAGGATCTGAAGTTGGCGGATCCAGAGGTTTATCTGGATACCGTAGGGGATGATCTTGGTGCTACAATGGGTAACATAATCGATAAGAGTTATAAGTTGATGCTAAAGTTAAAACCGGACGCTGTACTTGTGCTGGGTGATACCAACTCATGCTTGAGCGTAATAGGGGCGAAGCGTTTACATATCCCCATCTTCCACATGGAGGCTGGTAATCGTTGTTTCGATGAGTGCCTTCCGGAGGAAACAAACCGCCGTATAGTAGATATCATATCAGACGTGAATATTTGTTACAGCGAGCATGCCCGCCGCTATTTGAATGCCAGTAGCGTGGCTCCGCAACGTACATATGTGAGTGGCTCGCCGATGGCGGAGGTGTTACACGAGAATCTTGCAGAGATAGAGGCCAGCGACGTGCATGAGCGACTGGGCTTGGAGACGGACAAATACATCTTGTTAAGCGCCCATCGGGAGGAGAATATTGATACCGAAAAGAATTTTAACTCGCTTTTCATGGCCATCAACGCCATGGCTGAGAAGTATGATATGCCGATCCTTTACAGTTGTCACCCTCGTAGCCGGAATCGTCTGGAGAAAAGCAGATTCAAGCTGGATAGCCGTGTGATTCGTCAGGAGCCGTTGGGATTCCACGACTACAATTGCCTCCAGATGAATGCTTTCTGCGTGGTGTCAGATAGTGGAACACTGCCAGAGGAGAGTAGTTTTTTCACAAGTATAGGACACGGTTTTCCCGCTGTATGCATACGTACTTCCACAGAACGCCCAGAGGCGTTGGATAAGGGCTGCTTCGTATTGGCAGGCATCAATACCCATGACCTGTTGCAAGCCGTAGATTTAGCTGTTGAGATGAACTTGAACGGCGATAATGGTTTGCCTGTACCCAATTATACCGATGAGACCGTATCTACCAAGGTGGTGAAGCTCATCCAAAGCTACACTGGCGTGGTAAATAAGATGGTCTGGAGGAAAGAGTAAAGCTTTAGTTTACATTTTTAAGGATAACCTTCCATATTGGTATGACTTATGATTAAGGAAAAACTTTGGATAATTTCAGAACTGTTTCCTCCTGATGAAACTTCAACGAGCTATATCATGGGAAAAATAGCAAATGCTATGGTTTGCAAATATGATGTACATGTTATATGTGGACCATCTGTTTATGATAAAAACAAAAAATCAGATAGTAATGGCAAGCTTTTGCTAGATAATTCCATTGAAGTATTACGTGTTAAAGGAATAAATGAAAATAAAGCTAATAAATTGTCTCGTGCTAGAAAATTTTTATTGATGAGTTGGAGGCTATATAAGGTTGCCAGAAAAAAGATTGAAAAAGGGGATAATGTTTTGATGGTTACCAATCCTTTTCCACTCATAATAATGATGGCATATTTAAAGAAATATTGCGATTTTTCATTAAGTATGCTTGTGCATGATATTTATCCTGAAGGATTATTTACGGAGATGCATGTTCCGAAACCTATTTATTGTATTCTTAAAAAGATGTTTGATAAAGCATATTCTAGTACTGATTTATTGATTTCAATAGGCAGGGATATGAGTGAAGTCCTTATTGATAAATGTAAGATTCAGAAACATATACCAAAAATTGAGATTATTGAGAATTGGAGTGATATACAAACAATTCAGCCGGATATATATAATAATGAAAAACGATTGGTAGTGCAATATGCCGGGAATGTAGGTCGTGCTCAAGGAGTTGAAGAGTTTGTTGATGTTTTACGAAAGGTGAATAATGATTTTATAGAATTTAGTATTTGGGGAACAGGTAGTGCTGAAGCTGATCTGATTCATAAAGTGGACCAATATGGTATGCGAAGTATTGTCAAATTTAATGGTCCTTATTTGCGCTCGCAGCAGATCAATGTACTAAATAGTTGTAGTATTGCTTTAGTTTGTTTGGTTGATGGTATGTATGGTTTGGGAGTCCCTTCCAAATCATATAATATATTAGCCGCAGGAAAGCCTATTCTTTATATAGGAGAAAGGAATACTGAAATATGGCGGATGTTGAAAGAGAATGGGAATGGTTTCTGTTTTGAGCCGTCAGACAAAGAAGAGCTAAAAAAATTTCTGTGTTCACTTACAATGCAGGATCTGCCTAAGTTACAAGAAATGGGTCGTATCTCTAGAAAACTAGCGGAGGAAAAGTATTCTGAAAAGATCGCTTTACGTAAGTTTTTAGAGTTCGTATAGTGCTGATTATATCCATGTGATGCTCTTCTGTCCATATATATAGAAAAACAAAATATAAGCATAAGATGAAATATTTAATCGTAGTTGCTCACCCTGACGATGAAGTTTTGGGTGCGGGAGCTTCTATCTTTAAATGGACCAAAAGTGGTGACATTGTAGATGTGGCTATCATGTGTGCAGAAGCGAAAGCTCGTGCGTTCCGTCCCGATGATAATGAGTTGGAGGATGATACGAATGCCAGTACCAAATACTTGGGAGTGGATAGGATATTTGAAGCGACTTTCCCTAATATCGAGATGAATACGGTGCCGCATTTGAGATTGGTGCAGTTTATTGAAAGTGCTATCAAAGAGAGTGAGCCGGATATTGTCATTACGCATCATCCCGCTGATACGAACAATGATCATTTGCAGACTTCCATGGCTTGTCAGGAAGCTATCCGTTTGTTCCAACGTAGGCCCGAGGTGAAACGGGTGAAGGAGTTTTGGTATATGGAGGTGCCAAGCTGCACGGAATGGGCTATTAATAACGCTATGAATCTGTTCCGTCCTAATTGTTACGTGGAAGTTGATCAAGAGGGTGTGGATGCCAAGATTACGGCATTGGGAATGTACAGAGGAGTGATGCGCCCTTATCCGCACCCACGTAGTGCCGAATATATTACAGGTCTTGCCGTTGTTAGAGGTAGCCAGTGGGGAACGAACTATGCTGAAAGCTTTGAAATCGTATTAAGAGAATATTAGTCGGTATGTACAGATATTTCTTTAAACGTTTTTTAGATATTGTATTGTCAGGCATTGCCATGATTGCTCTGTTGCCGGTATATCTTGTCTTGGCTATTATTGTCAGGATCTCTATGGGTAGCCCGATCTTGTTCTCTCAAGAGCGTATCGGTAAAGGGGAAAAGCCTTTCAAGCTGTATAAGTTCCGGTCGATGACCAATGCACGAGACAAGGAGGGGAATTTACTTCCGGAGGAACAACGTGTAACTAGGGCTGGGGCTTTGATTCGTTCTTCCTCCCTTGATGAATTACCGGAACTATGGGCGATTTTCATTGGCGATATGTCTTTTGTTGGTCCACGTCCACTTCGGATGGATGATCTTCCGTATTTCAATGAATCTGAACGAGCACGTCATAGCGTACGTGGAGGTTTGATTCCTCCCGACAGCTTGTCTGGCAAGGTCTTTACAACGTATGAGGAACAATTTGAATATGAGGTGTATTATGCTAACCATTTATCTTTATGGTTAGATTTGAGGGTGTTTTTCTTGACATTTAGTATAATAATTAAGCGTATGACGAATGATTATGGTAATGATTTCAGACCTCATTTGAAAGAGTATCGAACCAATGAAATAATGAAATAAATATGTTATACTAATGGAACAAGCTATTAGGAATCTTATTAAGAGTAATGGTACTCCTTTTTATCTGTTTGATGAAAAAGGCTTCATTGATAATTATAGAAAGCTGGAAGGTATCTTCAAGGCTATTTATCCTAATTACCAGCTTTCTTATTCCTACAAGACCAATTATACTCCTTTTGTTTGCCAATTGGTTAGATCGTTGGGTGGGTATGCCGAGGTAGTTTCTGATATGGAATATACACTGGCTAAAAAGTTAGGTTATGATAACAAACAGATTGTTTACAATGGCCCCTCAAAAGGAGAGGAGATGTTTGATCACTTAGAACATCAAGGTATATTGAATATAGATAGTCTAGATGAGGCGAAGCGTATAATTTCTTATGTTAAAGGGCATCCTGATAGAAATTATACTGTTGGTATTCGTATAAATATGCATGTGGGTGGTGATTTTATTTCTCGTTTTGGGCTAGTGCCAGAAAGTAAGGAATTACAGGAAACGGTTTCTTTAATTAAAGAAACTGTCAATCTGAATTTGATCGGTCTGCATTGTCATATCAGTCGCTCAAGAGGTGTGGAGGCTTGGACTAAACGTACGGAGATTATGTTGAAAGCGGCGGATGACTATATTGACGGGGTTCCAGCTTATATTTCGTTGGGAAGCGGTATGTATGCTGATATGCCTGAATTTTTGAAACAACAGTTTGGGGGTGATACCGTGCCTACTTATGAAGATTATGCGGATTGTACGATCCAGCCTTTTGCTGACCATTATAAAGATGTGGAAAATCAACCTATCTTATTTACTGAGCCTGGTACTACTGTGGTAGCTCGTTATTTGAGTTTTGTAACGAAAGTTCTTAGCGTTAAAGAGGTAAGGGGACGATATATAGCTAATATGGATGGTGATTATCATAATTTGGGTGAAATCTGTACTATGAAAAAATTGCCGGTAACTGTTTTGTCAGGAGGTAAGGAACAGCATACTTATACTAATATGGATATCATGGGATTCACATGTTTGGAACAAGATGTACTCTATCCGGGATTTGAACAATCTATCGCAGAAGGTGACATTTTGGTGTTCGACAATGTTGGTGGTTATTCCATTGTGTCTAAGCCACAATTCATCAAACCTCAAAGTGCCATGTATGTCCTGCGTACCAATGGTGAGGTGGAACAGATTATGCGGGCAGAGACTTTCGATGACGTATTCAATAAATTTAGCTTTAAATTCTAGAATCCATGAGAGATATAGTTGTATTAAGTTCGGCGTGTGGAGCATTCTTTATGCCGGGTTTCTTCAAATGTCTGAAAGCAAATAAAGAAAGAAATATCAAGATTGTCGGTTGCGATATATCCAATGATCCTGCGATGAATTTGCTGGTGGATAAATATTATCAAGTTCCCAAATATACTGATTCTAATTTTGTAGATGTTCTTCTGAACATTTGTAAGAATGAAAAGGTAGATGTGTTTTTTCCGCATATTTCTATGGAACTTCCTTCCATTCTAAAAAGAATGGATGATTTTAAGAAGCTGGATGTAAAAGTGGCTATCTCGAATAATGAAACACTTGAAATCGCTAACAGTAAATATCAGCTTTATGAGTTTATGAAGGATAAAGGGTTGGTGGTGCCGAAATATTTCTTGGTAGATTCTGCCAAAACACTTCGTAATCGTATCGGAGAATTGGGTTATCCTCAAAAGCCTGTTTGCGTTAAGATGACACAGAATAGTGGTAGTCGTGGGGTACGAATCGTACGTGCTAATTTGTCGAAATCAGATTTATTTATGCATGAAAAGCCTTCTTCTCAGAATGTGACATTAGAGGAAATGTACGAGATAATAGATGGATGCCAACCTATACCTGAAATGATAGCGATGGAATTTCTTCCAGGTGTAGAATATACGGTGGATCTTTTGGCTGACCAAGGAAAGACATTGTACATTGCGGGGAGAAGAAATACGACTAGTTCTATGAGTATCGCTCAAAGTAGTGTGGTGGAAAAGAAAAGCGATGCTTATCAGCTATGTAAAGATATTGTGCGTGAATTAAACTTAGATGGTAATATTGGTTTTGATTTTATGTTAGATGAGAATGATACTCCATGGTTAACAGATTTGAATCCGCGTGTCACTGCTACCATCGTATTATATGCTGGAGCTGGTTTGAATTTACCGTATTTGAGAGTGAAACAATTATTAGGTGAGGAATTACCGCCAATAGAGATAAAATATGGTACCAAATTATTACGTAAGTATTGGGATATTTTGTATAATGAGGATGGTTTGATTAAATTATAATGTTAGCTATGAAAAGAGTGCTGATAACAGGAGCCGGTAGCTATATTGGGACAAATATAGAAAACTGGTTAAACCGATTCCCCTCAAAATACCAAGTTGCTTCTATTGGAACAATAAATAATGAATGGAAGAAAACAGATTTCTCTTCTTTTGATGTAGTGATAGATGTCGCTGGTATTGCTCATATAAAAATTACGGAAGACTTAAGGGATTTGTTCTATTTGATTAATCGGGATATGACGATTGATATATGCCAAACAGCAAGAGAGTCAGGAGTGAAGCAATTCATTTTCTTGTCGTCAATGAACGTTTATGGAGATGATTGTGGTATTGTCACAGATAAGAATAATGAGAATCCTTCTAGCTTTTACGGAGATAGTAAACTGCAGGCGGATAAAGTTATTCAATCCATGAATGACGATTCGTTTGCGGTATGCAGTGTTCGTCCACCAGCGATATATGGTAAAGGTTGCAAAGGGAATTATCCTTTACTAGTGAAATACGGGCAAAAGTTGCCTGTGTTTCCTGATTATCCGCAGAGAAAGAGCTTGATTTTTATTGATAATCTATGTGAATTTATCAGACTGTTGATTGATAATAATTCTAAGGGGATTTTTTGTCCGCAGAATATAGAGTACGCTTCCACTTCTGTTATGGTAAATGCTATAGCGAAATATAGTGGTCATAAAATATGGTTGACTACATTATTAAATCCTTTCGTATGGCTAGGTATAAAACTGATTCGTTTTGTACAACGTGCTTTTGATGATGATGCTTATGATTTGTCATTAAGTAATGATTTTGATGGAAAATATAATGTGGTTTCTTTTGAGGAATCTATAAAAAGATCTGGTAAGTTTTATATTCGAGGTTAAGGATGGAATATCTAGAGGGTGATTCGTTTACTAGAAGAGACGTATTGTAGCTCTTGTTCTGTAGGCTGTCGAAGACTGAAAAGTAAGAATAATGTTATCGGGAGAGTTGGTGTAAGAACCGGCTCTCCCGTTTTTTATTTCTATCGAACGCTTGCGCTTAAAAGGCGATCGCTACCTCCGCACCGATCTGGAAGGGCTTACCTAGTTGGATAAACGGATTTCCGAACGACTCGAAATAGAATGCCGAGTAATGGGTGTTCGTTATATTACAGCTCCATAGGTTTACGTTGACGATACCTTTGCGTACGCCTACCTTTGCGTTCACCGTTCCGTAGAATTTCTGGTAGATGTCGTTTCGCTCGGTCCAGAAGATCTTTCCGACACCGCTGAATTGGGCGGAGGCGGAGAATTGGTCTATCCATGCGTTACGGAACAGGCGGGTGTATTGCAGTCCTACGTTGAAGGTATGACGTGGGGTATATGGGATGAAGTTGTTCTTGAAATCCTCTTTCCCATTGTTGTAATCCCGGAACGTAGCATGGGTGAAACCGTAATTAACGTCGGCGGTTAGCCCATCGATGATGCGGGCACGCAAGGAGGCCTCTATACCGTAGCTTTTGGCTTTCCCGGCGTTGGTGAGGATACGGCCGTTGCCGCTGTTCACGAATTTGGTCAACTGCACGTCTTGAATGTCCATATAGAAACCTGTTAATTCTGCGCTTAGGCGTTGGAATAGCAACTCGCTACGGATACCGATCTCGTAGTTCCAGCTTTTCTCCGGTTTGTAGGCGGCTACTTCCTCGATGGGGGTAGGTTCTTTGACCTCGATCGGCATCATGTCCTTGAAAGCGCTCATCATATCGTATTGCATCTGGCTTTGCATCACGTCTGCCGACATTTGTACGTTGTAGCCCCCGGTCTTATAACCTTTCGCTACTGATACATAGGTGAACGTGTTTGACGAGCATTCGTACTTTAAAGAGACTTTCGGAAGTACTTGCCAGAAGTCTTGGGAGACACTGGCGTCCATCACGGTGGTTGGGATCGGGAAAAGTTTCTCGATGTCGATAACCGGTCCGTTTTCTACGAAGCCGAAACCCATTCTCATCTTAGCCTCAGAATTGTAATCCATCTTTTGCTTCTCGTAATCCAAGCGGATACCGGCGGTAATTGACAGGCCTTCCGTGAACAGATTGTTATAAGTGGATTGGTGATACAATGCAAGGCCATAAGAAGGGGTGTCGAAAGAACCCGGAATATAAAGATGATCGTCCAGTATTTTTAGATAGGGCATTTTAGGGTGATCTTTCTTCAATTGATCGAATACGGGCTGGAGGACGGTCTTAATCCCATCTTCCTTGAAATCGACCGGGCCGTCCGTATGTAGATCGTCGTAGAAACCGTAGAGTCCGAAGGACCATTGGTAATTATTCCTCGTGTTGCTCTTGATCGCCAATTCCTCGCTGAAAGCGTTTTGCTTTTGCTTTTGGTTGAGGGTAAAGATCGAGAGAGGGGAGAAGTCTTGATCCATCTTCATATCATCCTTGAAATATTGATGACCGGTGATACTGCTCAGTATCACGTGCTCATTCCGGTATTCGAGGGACAGGTTATTGGCGATGACCGTCCGTTTATAAGAGCTGGGATCGTTGATATTGATAGGATTTACATACTTGTGATCGGTATTTCCGGTTCCGATGAACATACCATATGGAAACGCTCCTTGATCCGTATAATCTACGGAAAGGGAGTAGGAGGCACGGAAGCTCGGATTGAAGCGACCTTCTAACTTGAATCGGCCGCCTACATTGTCTTCCTTATCGATCTTTTTCCCATCGTAGGCATTGGTGTAGAAACCGTCGCTATGGTCATAGTAAGCGGCGGCGGTGAATCCGAAGGTTTCGCTCAACTTAGCATAATGGGAGGCCTTGACTTTATATTGCCCGTAGCTTCCGGCCGATAGGGAGAGTTTCTTTCCTTGGTAATCGAACGGGGAGATGGTATAGATATTTACGATGCCCCCCATGGCGTTACGACCATACAAGGTTCCTTGCGGCCCTCGTAATACCTCGATGCGTTGGATATCGGTCAGCTCGAAATCGAAGGTGCTTTTATCCAGATAAGGCACGTTGTCTACATATAAGCCCACGGATTGTCCGCTACTTCTGGCTCCGATACCGCGGATATAGATGGCTGAGGTTAGTTTTGCCCCATAATCCGGCATGTATAGGTTCGGGACGAAAGAACTTATATCCTTTAATGCGTCGATCTGCCTGCCGGAGATCATTTGTGGGGAAAGGATCGATACGGAACCGGGTAACGTACGGAGGTTATTCGTCTCCTTCGTGGATGAGGTCACGATTACCTCACCCATGTTATAGGTTTTTATCGTGTCGTTCTCGTTAGCCTTGATGTCCTCGGCGTATACATTTTGCAGCCCCAACGCACCTAGGGCGATGATACCTAAGTAGTGTCTCTTCATCGAATTTCTTTTGTTAGTATATTTTTTCAATCGCGAAGAAACGGTAAAGAAACAGGATGGTCAATCACTAGATGTAGTGATTTTGAAAGCTGGTTTGTTGGCTTCGCTATAGTTCGATATCGTCGCCGGAGATGATCCCGTTCATGATGGCGTAGAAGGTGAGGCCGGATACGGTCTTGATGCCCAGCTTGGCGGTGATGTTCTTACGATGGGTGAGGACGGTGTTCAGGCTGATGTTCAGCTTATCGGCGATCTCTTTATTCGTGATGCCTTTTACGATCAGTTGAAGTACGTCTACCTCACGGCTGGATAGGTCCTTGTTGTTTTCGGTAGTGGTGTTGCCGGAGCTGTCGCTCGTAAATAATTGTTGCAATTGCTCGATAATGGTCTCTTGGGAGGAACGTAACGTGATACGGTTCGTAGACGAGAGCGCCCCGTGTTCTTCGGTGCTGTCGATGAGGAGGGCGGTCTTGTTTCTTCTCGGGAGGAAGAAATCTGCGTTGAGCACAAGGGTATCTGAATCGGTGAAATAGTAATCGTAGGTGTCGCTTCCTGTGGAGGAAAGCATCTCGAAATTTGGAAAATAGCAAACCTCTACCGGGGGAAAGTAGTCGGTCAGCAAGCTTTGCAGCCCAATACTTCTTAGGGTATCAGACAGTATGATCGCTATTTGTTTGTTTCGATGCATTTCAGATCGTTAGATACATAATTTTTCCATGGCCGAGACCATGGGGGTAAGGATTCGATACCGGATCCGGTTGTGTTGTTTGATATCTTTCTCCAGACTACAGATGGAGAAGAGGACGGCATAACATAAATTCTCGTCGTAATCTCCCGAAAGATGCTTGACCATGATACTTTTTAAGTCGGCTAAAAGGGCCTCGATGGTATCTTCCGTACGTTGCTCGGAGGTGATTTGCAATCCATCGATCGTTCCCGCCGGTTCTTTTCCCAGCTTTTTACTTAACGACATGCAGTAGGGGAACCATATCTTATCATCTTTCTCAATGCGGGCGATGAGTTCTTCCTTGAACGAGGAGAAGAAGCGTCCTATCAATCCAAGAGTAGGATTGCCTGGCGTACTCATCGAGATAAAGGAACCTAGATGGCGTTCTATATTGGGAAGCTGATAACGTAAATAGTATTGGTTCGTCTTTGTCAGGTAATCAATGATCTGCGATGTATGGAAAGTTTGTAACTTCTTCTCCGGAAAATACTCCTCGTTGAGGAAGGTATTGATCACTGTCAATAAAAAGTCCGTATCCAGCGAATGTTCTTCACAGAGCGTCTTCACCGATTTGTCGCCAAGCCCGAGACGAATCCCAAACCGGTTGATTACGGGAATGAGTGAGGGGTGTTCTTCCACCACCTCACTCAATTGCATATTTGGGTATACTAAAGGCATCTTATCAAGCTTGTTCCCATTGTTCACGTAATAACTTGACGGCGGCGGGGACTACCACGTTACGGTCTCCCTGACATCCGCACTCGAAACTTACGTAGTTGTTATAACCAATCATTTTCAATCCCTTGAAGCCATTGATATAGTTATCGGCATCTCCATCCTCACCCGGCATGCTGCGACGTTTGCGGCTGGCCACGTGTACGTGTTGGAGATACTCTCCACCGGAGATAAAGGCTCCCATATCAGAGGTCTCTTCCCATGTCATATGCCAGAAGTCGCCCATGCAACGTACACCCGGATTATTGATATCCCGGCATAAAGAGGCGGCGTCGGCTACTTGACGTAGATAAAAACACTCTTTTCGGTTCAAAGGTTCAAAGATGACGCTAGTCCCATGCTGGGCGGCGAAAGTTCCCATCTCGTTGAATTGCTCGCAAAGGAAATCCCGTGTCTCCATCGTATGAGGCAAGGCGGGGACTTGACCATTAAAGGCAGGAACGATAATCACGCCCGTAGAACCTAATTCACCGGCTGCGGCGATGATCTCTTTCATCGTATCCATGCATTCCTTGCGGATGGCTGGATCGGTAGAAAGAATAAAGCCTTTGAAGCCGGCGCAAATGGCACTCACTTTGATATTACGTCCGTTTAAGGCCTGCTTGATCTCGTTTACCCGGCCGGCTAATCCTCCGCCACCCGGCTCAAAACCTACAACGCCCAACTTCTCCATAAAATCAAGTTTCTCGTTCAAACTTTCACCCGGGGCGATTCCCTCTTGGAAAGAAAGCTTTAATTCAAGGTCCTTGCCGGGCTTGTCGCTCCCTTTTTCTCCTTTGGCAGTGTTTGCCGGCTTGGAAGAGCAGGAGGCCAAGGCCGTACTTCCTACCGCTAAAGCAGCGCCGGATAAGGAGGTTCTTAAAAAGTTTCTTCTATTTAATGTCATAAACAGTCTGGATTATTTCTTGTCGATTGGTTTACCCGGAACAGGAACGACGAAGCCGCTCATATCCATCTTTCCTAAGTTCAAATCTTTCGGAGTGTAATCCAATGCAGAGGCAGTCATGGCATCCCAAGTGGTCTCGGCACCCGTGTAAGCGGACTCACGACCCATGATTGCGGCCATATTGGAGATAGCAGTCTCAGAAGCTTGCTCGATTTGTTTACCACCACGGATGCAGTTGATCCAGTTTACATGCTCTAATGTATACGGGTCAGTTTGCTTGAAGTTCGCTTTTTCGGCCTCGCTATCATATTTCCAGATAACGTTTCCTGCCAAATCCTTGATCTCCATCGTGTCACTGCTCCATGATCCCTTGGTTCCTTGGATGAATTCGCTTACATTATTTGCACAACCATCTATCTGGCGGCACATACTATGCATATGGATACCATTTTCCATTGTGAAATCAACGCTGAAGTTATCATATTGGTCGCCAGTGATACGACGGTGGCGAGAACCGAAACCTACAGCCTTGACTGGTTTCAATCCGCTGAACCAAGTGAATACATCTATATTATGTACGTGTTGCTCTACGATATGGTCGCCGGAAAGCCATTTCCAGTTTACCCAGTCCTTGATCATATATTCGCAATCGTTCCATCCCGGTTGACGATCCCGATACCAAAGCATATTCTGATTCCAGTAAACCGTACCGCCCGTGATCTCACCGATCAATCCTTCCATGATCTTCTTGTAAGACTCAACATAACTGCGTTGGTGATGGCGTTGAGTACCGGTTACGACACATAAGTTCTTTGCCGCAGCTTGTTTTGCGGTAGCCATAATGGTACGGTAACCAACCGGATCAACACAGATAGGTTTCTCTAAGAAGGAATGTTTGCCCTTTTCTGTGGCGTATTGGAAATGAACTGGACGGAATACGGGAGGAGTGGCGACGATCACTACATCTACGCCGCTATCAATCACTTGTTTGTACGCATCCAAGCCGACGAAACGTTTATCAGCCGGTACATCAATTCCTTTCTCATCTTTTAATTTCTTTGCCAAATCATCGACACGTTCTTGGAACGTATCGCCTAAAGCCACGATCGTAACGCCGTTCGCAGCGTTCAAGAAGTTAAAAGCGGCTCCGGAACCACGTCCGCCACAACCGATTACACCAGCTTTTAGTTCTTTTCCATCAGTCGCCAAATCTGGTAATTCGGGCACGTAATAAGTACCGGGTTCTTTCAAAGGCTTTATTGCGTTCGCACTTTCACCTCCACCACAAGAAGTTAATACACCAACTGTACTACCTGTTCCAATTGCTCCAAGCGCACCCGCTAGGGCTGAACTTTTCAGAAATGATCTTCTGCTAATGCTGTTCTCTTTTTTCATGATATTATTTTTTTTAGACACTATTTATTAGGTTCACATACAACACGGAAACCGATTCCTCTGATATCGGAGTACCACCAGATACTCTTCGGTTGTTGCGGATCGGTTTTTAACCAAGCTTCATGTTTGGTATAATCACGGGAAGCGCAGCGAAGATCTGCCGCATCGGAGGTGTAATTACCGCCTCTCACTACCCATTCTGTACCTTCAGTAACCAATGGATCTGTGGCGCTACTTCCGCTTTTAGCGTAAGCTTCAGGATCATACTTGTCGGCACAATATTCCATTACATTACCCAACATATTCTTTAACCCAAAAGGGTTGGCTTTTACCAAATCCGGTTCTTGCGTCTTATTTTTGCTGTTCTTGCTATAAATCACATAAGAACCTATACTATCAGTCTTTGCGTCGAAAAATTTACGCCAGAAGCCTTGATCGGAGAAATCTTTTGGATTGCCCGTAAAGAAATAAGGCGTTTCCGTGCCGCCACGTGCCGCATATTCCCATTCCGCCTCGGTCGGTAAACGATAAGTCTTTCCTGTTTTCTTGGATAACCATTGGCAGAAAGTCTCGGCCGCATAATGAGTCATTGTAATAGCCGGGCGATCTCCGCCACCCCAGCCTTGATCCGGGAAACCGAACGGAGGTGTCGGACCGGAGATGGCATCGACATTCGGATTACTGTTATTTGCGTACACGGTCTCTGGCGGGGTACGGCCCTCACTCATCGTATTCCCATAGAAAGCCCAGTATTGATCCCAAGTCACCTCGACCTCAGCCATGAAAAACGGACTGACAGTTACGTTGTGTACAGGCGACTCATCTGCTTTATGAAATGCCTCTTTTTCCTCACTACCCATTTTGAATGAACCTCCGGGGATAGCAATCATCTTGAATGAGACCATTGTTCCGGGAATTTGTTCTACATAGTCGGTGAAAGAGGTAACTGTAGTTGGTTCCTTAAAAAACAGGCTGGTATCTATCGAGGTTGCCCCGGGTGTGTTTTGTCCCGGTATGCCAACCATCTTGGAGTGATTGTAGTTCGGATTGTAATGTCCTGCATCCAAATGGCAACTAATACATTGTAGATCTAGCTTTTTCTCATTCTCATCATAATATAAATGTGCCGTTACACCATCATCGGTAATTCCTTCGGGGAATAAGTTCTGATGGCACTCCTTACAAGATTCATTGGGGATATATTTAACGGCGTGTTCCAACTCGGACTTAGTTTCCCAATTGAAATCCGCACTGTCTTTAGTCAAGTATGACCAAACATCTTTCATACCCAATTTAGCCTTTGCGCTATAATGTTTCCAAGTATTTGTTTGGGGTGGGAGGTGACAAGCTACGCAATGTGTCTTAACGCCACTTCCATTATTTACATGCTTGGAAAGTTTCCAACTGTTTTCTACGTGAGGATGCACGTGGCACATCATACAAGATTCATCTGTCGAGAAATATACAGATGTTTTATAAAGGGCGATCATAATCCCAGCTCCCAAAAATAATCCGAGGCACAGGATAAACGCCTTACTTTTGAAAAAATACTTTTTCCTCTCAGACGAGTATCGATTTGAAAATTTGTTAGTTGTCATCTGTTTCTATGGTATACGATTTACACTAAGTCTCAATTAGATTTAAAATCGGCAATAAAAGTAGTATATTCCTTTATATATTGAAAGAAAAAATAGTGTCTTTAACGAAAAATGTTGTCTTATTTACGCTTTTTTATCGCAATGGGAAGAGAGGGTGAATAATAAAAAAGCGGCAACACATATTCATTGTGTTGCCGCTCACGCACGGAAGGAGAGGCTCGAACTCCCGACACCTGGTTTTGGAGACCAGTGCTCTACCGACTGAGCTACTTCCGTATTGCGGGTGCAAAAGTAGTTTAATAATTTGAATATGCAAGTAAAATATGAGAAAAAATAGTCTGCTTTTTAAAAAGGCATTTAGATTATATTTAGTATGTTTGCCAAATCAAAGAAAAAGGAGTGGGAGTTTTTGTGCGAGATATCAAAGGGTTGCTTGAATCTGTGTCGGTAGATAACAGGGGAGCTTTCGAACGTTTTTATAATTTATATTATGATCAGGTTTTTCGCTTCGCTTATTATTGTTTAGGCGAGAAGGAGGCATGCCGTGAAGTTGTGACAGATGTTTTTTTCTCGGTCTGGCAATCTCGGAAACGATTAAAGGATATTGATAATATAGATACCTATTTATATATTTCCGTACGTAACGAGTCTTTTCGTTTTCAAGCAAGGAATAAAGACTTGAATAGGGTTTCTTTAAATGAGTTGTTGCCATTAATGGAAGAGGAAGATGAGGGTTCTCCGGAGGAGCATTTGGAGTTAAAAGAGATGAGAGAGATGCTTGATAAAGCGATTGACGAACTTCCTGAGAAATGCCGTCTTGTGTTTTTGATGTCTCGTGAGGAGGGATTGAAAACGAAGGAGATCGCGGAAATATTATCGGTTCAAGAGAGTACGGTTCGTGTACAGATGAAGATCGCTATAGAAAAATTGGTAGCCCGGTTGAAGCCGAGCTTTCCAAATATTTCATTCTCTTTATTGCTGATGTTTATTTTTAATGTGATTTATAGATCTGCTTAAGCTTTCTATATGGGGATATTCCCTGTTAGAAGGAAAGATGATAGTTCTTTTATATCAGTAACGATTTTGTTTGCTCCGGCATTCGCTAGTTCTTCTTCATCCCCGTAGCCGTAAAGGACTCCTATTGAATCTATGTTATTCGCTTTGGCCCCTTCTATATCATATTTACGATCACCGATCATGACTACGTCAGACCGTGTTTTTATATCGGTGCTGTCTAATACATATTGTATTACATCCGCTTTTTCGGAACGGCTTCCGTCGAATGTGCTTCCTCCAACAAATGCAAAATAAGATTCTAAGTGGAAATATTCTAGAATTTGTTGAGCGAAGGGTTGCGGCTTTGAGGTGGCTAAGTAGATTTTCATTTCGTTTTCGGTAAGCAAACGGAGTAATTCTTCAATACCTTGATACAGGGTATTCTCGAAAATACCTTGTTTTGAAAAATATTCCCGGTATTTAGCAATGGCTACATCTGCTTGCTCATCCGTAAACTGATAGAAGTCCTTAAAGGATGTTTTTAATGGTGGCCCGATGAAAGGGCATAAAGATCGTAAATCTTCTACTTCTATATTGAAATAGGAGAGGGCGTACTTTACAGAACTGGTAATACCAATCATAGGATCGGTTAATGTACCGTCCAGATCGAACAATATATGTTGATACCTTTTGTTATTCATTAGATATTAATAGGATTGAAAAAAGAAAGGCAAGATCTCTTTCAAGATTCTTGCCTTTTTGATGAGTCGGGATGAGAAGACTCGAACTTCCGACCTCCACGTCCCGAACGTGGCGCGCTAGCCAACTGTGCTACATCCCGTTTTTTTTGTTTTGTTGTATCGTTGTCTCGATTACGGGTGCAAAGGTACACATTGTTTTTGAACCTGCAAGAGAAAAGTGGATTTTTTTGCAGGAAAAATAGATAATTTACTGTCCTGTGAATTTTTCTTTCAAAACATTTGCTGGATTAAAAATAATACCTACCTTTGCACCCGTAATCGAAACAACGATATACAAAACGACATGATGGTGCCATAGCTCAGTTGGTAGAGCAAAGGACTGAAAATCCTTGTGTCCCCGGTTCGATTCCTGGTGGCACCACTGAAAATCAAAGGGTTACTCATATGAGTAACCCTTCTTTATTTTTACCTCTCTGCGATATAAACTCCACTAATAATGGCTAAAGCGCCAATACCAGAAGCTATCGTAATAGTTTCTGATAGAAAAATCGCAGAAGTTATCAAGGTGACCAGAGGGACAATGTAAATATAATTGGCTGTTTTTGATGCTCCGAGGGCTCTGACTGCCGTATTCCACATGATATAACAAAGCATTGAGGCGATGACACCCAGAAATAATATATTTAAATATACGACTGGCAGTTTCAATAACTCTAGTTTGATATTTAAAGGGTAGATCGCAAAATAGAAGAAAAGAGAAAGTATCCCATAAAAAAATACTTTTCGTGTAATAAACAAGGTGGGATAAGAACGACTCAAACGCTTTAGGATAAGACAGTAAAAAGCCCACATCGTAGCGGCAACTAAAGTGAGAAAATCACCAAGTGGATTTACTTTTAAAAGAACACTGCCGTTGAAAACAACTAATCCGACTCCAAATAAGGCAACTAAAGATCCATATAACAGTCCTTTCCTAAGAGATTCTTTATAAAATAGGTGAGACAATACCGTTGTAATGATCGGTGCTGTACAAATCAATAATGAAACGTTGGAAGCCAATGTGATGCCCAGTGCCGTATTCTCCGCTATGAAGTATAGGGAACCACCACATAATCCAGACAAGAACAATAAGAATTCATCTTTTACGCAATTAGCCCACAACCGTCGATGCGCTATAGTCAAAATACAAAAATACGCAAGCACGAAACGGTATAACAATATCTCAACCGGTGATAATCCTGTATTAATCAGTATTTTTGTGGAGACAAACGTTGTTCCCCATATAATGACTGTCAATATGGCGATACTATGATACAGAAGATCTTTACTTTTAAACATAATTGTGTTAGAATTAGATTTTTATTTGCTGCAAAGTTATTTAAAGAAGATTGTTTTCCTATACGTCAAGCTTAAATACGATAATTTTCCTATTTTTGTCCTGTTTTGCATTCTATAATTCTAATTCGGGGATATTAAATCAAATAAAACAGGAAAAAAAACTATGGCACTACTTGATGAGACAGATATTGAAATTCTTCATTCTTTGCAAAAGGACGCGAAGATCAATACAAAAGAGCTTTCTGAGAAACTTCATATCTCCAAGACTCCTATTTACGAACGAATCAAACGTTTAGAAAACGAAGGATATATAAAAGGATATGTGGCATTGGTCGACAATAAAAAAATAGGATTACCCTTGATCATTTTCTGTAATGTATCTTTAGCTGTACACGATGATGAGCATATCGAACGCTTCAAAGAAGAAATACGGAATATCGATGAAATAATGGAATGTTACTCGACGGGAGGTATTTATGATTTCTTTGTCAAAGTGGTTCTTAAGGATTTAGATGCCTATAATCAATTTGTGTTCGAGAAATTAACCAAGGTTCATGGCATCGTGAAGATGCAAAGCTCTTTTGTGCTTAATGAAATCAAGCATACTACAGTTTTGAATATACCCAAAAATAGTTGATTGAAGCTTAATGTCGCAGTATTATATAAAATATCTCTTTTTTACTATAGAATTGATTAGGGGTTATTTACCTTTGCCCCGATAAATTAAATTCTATAAGATGCAGTCATTTAAAATAATAAAGCCTATTCATATATTAACTCCTTATGTGAGATATTATTGGATACTGGAAGATGGCGCGGATGTTTCTGTATCTGAACGGACTTTACCAACGGGCTGCATACAATTAGTATTTCATAGGGGTAAAAGGCTTTTATTAGTAGGAAAAAAAGAATCGCAGCCTCAAGCGTTCATCTGTGGGCAATGCCTCAACTTTTCAGATGTGATGTCAGCCGGAAAGATTGAAATGATCACGGTTGTTTTTCAGCCGTACGCGGCAAGAGCCATCCTTCAACTTCCCCTTAAGTTCTTTTATGGAGAACTTATAGCGGTGGATGCTATAGAAGATTTGGAATTATCAATATTATCCAGAAAAGTGATAGAGGCTGATGATCATAAAACTTGCATCCGCTTGATCGAGCAGTTTTTGATTCACCGTCTTTATAGGTTTGAAGGCTATGAATATAACTTAAAGCGAATATCCGCAGTCCTCCATCAAATAAATGAACAAGCGAAAACTAATATTTCTGAGTTATCTGAAACCGCATGCCTAAGTTCTAAACAGTTCAACCGCATTTTCTTAGATTATGTAGGAGCTACGCCCAAAGAGTTTCTTCGTATCGTTAGGATGCAACGGGCTTTATTTAAGGTACAACAGAATCCATCCATTTCATTCGCTCAATTAGCTTATGAATGTGGGTTTTCAGATCAGTCACATATGATAAAAGAGTTTAAGCTGTTTTCCGGCTATACACCCACGGAGTATCTTTCCTTATGCGCTCCTTATTCTGATTATTTCTCGGAGTGATCAAGATGTCCTTTTTCTTCTATCCTATAGATACGATACGCTCTACTTTTGTGATGTCTTCGCGAGGACATTAACAGTAACTATAAAAAGAAAACAAAATGAACAATTTAATTGCTTTTTTCGAGATTCCAACTGTAGACTTTTATCGAGCGATCAATTTCTATGAAACTATTTTGGGGTTAAAACTATCGGTTTTCGAGTGTGAGACAGAGAAGATGGCTTGTTTTATCGAGCAAGGAGAAGTGGTTGGGGCTTTGTTCTATGCTCCTAGTTATCAACCTTCGCCGGATGGTATCTTAATCCATTTTAATAGCCAAGATATCGAGGACACTTTATCTAAAGTATTGGATAAAGGGGGTAAAATTATTATACCCAAGACAAAGATTGAAGCGGAAAATAAAGGATACTTCGCCGTTTTAGAAGATAGCGAAGGAAATCATGTCGGTATCTACGAAAAATAAGTATCTTCGGCCAAGATATCCCTACAATATATAATATGAAAGAAAATAAGTATGATGATGAACGCTTTTTCGGTCAATACAGTCAGATGTCTCGCTCTGTACAAGGGCTGAGAGGAGCAGGAGAATGGCATGAGCTAAAGAAGATGTTGCCTGATTTTAACGGAAAGCGTGTATTGGATTTAGGGTGTGGTTTTGGCTGGCATTGTCGATATGCCATAGAGCGAGGGGCGACCTTCGCTTTAGGCATTGACCTTTCCGGGAAGATGTTAGACAAGGCACGGGAGATAAATCCCTCCCCGTTGATCGAATATAAAAGAATAGCAATCGAGGATTTTGATTTTGCTCCAAATTCTTTTGACATCGTGATCAGCTCCTTGACATTCCATTATCTCGAGTCGTTCGATAAGGTTTGTACAGAGGTATATAAATGTTTAACGCAAGAGGGTGTCTTTGTCTTCTCTGTGGAACATCCCGTTTTTACTGCTTATGGCAATCAAGATTGGATTTACGATTCGGAGGGGAAACCTGCGCATTGGCCGGTGGATCATTATTTTCAAGAGGGAGTCCGGCATGCTCGTTTTTTGGGAGAGGATGTAACCAAATATCATAAGACACTTACGACTTACGTGAACGGATTGATCAAGGCGGGTTTCTGTATCACTCATCTGGTGGAGCCTCAACCGGACGAATCGATGCTGGATACGGTTCCCGAGATGCGAGACGAACTTCGCCGTCCAATGATGTTGCTTATCGCCGCTCGAAAGAATTAAAAAAAAGCGTATCTTTGTGGCTGAAAAGATGTCTTTTCCGTGTGCTTGCTAAACCACGTATTAAAAACAAGAAAGATATGAAACAACAAGATGCCGCTTTGGTATGCTTCTCGGGTGGACAAGATTCCACAACTTGCCTTTTCTGGGCGAAGAAGCATTTTTCACGTGTAGAGGCCGTATGCTTCACATACGGACAGAAACATTCCTTGGAAATAGAGGTCGCTCGAAAGATCGCTGCGGATGCGGACGTACCTTTTCAGTTATTGGACGTATCGCTTATCAGCCAGTTAGATCCCAATTGCTCGCTTACGAATGCGAGCATAGAGATGGATCAAGAGAAGCCGGAGGATAGCTATCCGAATACGTTTGTGCCCGGCCGTAATATGGTATTCCTTACTTTCGCCGCTATCTTAGCCCGTGGTAAGGGGATTTATCATTTGGTAACGGGTGTCTCCGAGGCTGATTATAGTGGTTATCCGGATTGCCGGGATACGTTCGTGCGTTCTCTTAACGTAACATTAAATCTGGCGATGGATGAGCAATTCGTAATTCATACCCCGCTTATGGACCGGGATAAGAGCGAAGTCTGGGAATTGTCGGACGAGCTGGGCGTCTTTGATCTAGTACGTACACAGACGCTGACTTGCTATAACGGTGTTATGGCTGAGGGATGTGGGCATTGCCCCGCTTGCAAACTTCGCAAGGACGGATTGGAGAAATACCTGAAAAGGAAAGAAGAGAATCAAAAGTAAATGAAAGAAATGGACGAGAGAAAACAAGAAGGAGAGTTGCACTTATTAGGTGGCTCTACCGTATATAAACAGGATTACGCTCCGGAGGTATTGGAGGCATTTACGAACAAGCATCAAGGAAATGATTATTGGGTACGGTTTAATTGCCCGGAATTCACCAGTCTCTGCCCGATTACCGGACAACCGGATTTCGCTACGATTCATATCGATTATATCCCCGACGTGAAAATGGTAGAGAGCAAGAGCTTGAAGCTTTACTTATTCAGCTTCCGCAACCATGGGGCGTTTCATGAGGATTGCGTGAATATTATCATGAAGGACTTGATAAAATTAATGGATCCGAAATATATCGAAGTTACTGGTATATTCACACCGAGAGGCGGTATAAGTATTTATCCGTATTGCAATTACGGTCGTCCGAACACCAAGTTTGAGCAGTTGGCCGAGAAAAGATTATTTGATCATAATCAATAAGATTTCTGACAAATCGTTATCAGTCTCGGCAAAAAACGGTATATTTGCAGCAAGAAATGTTAACTAACTAATAAATCATTTTAGACCATGAACAAAAGATTGCTTACAGTTGCGGCTTTCGCTTTAGCGGGTTGCGTTACCGTTGTCGCTCAAGACAAGAAAAAAGAGTTCAAGATGCCTACAGGTTATGCCGGTATCACGCATGAGATGTCCGAGTTTTACGAACCGGTTCCTCCCGTTGTCACTCCGGGTACAGACTTAAAAGGTGGAGGTTTCACGGCTCCTTCCGACGCTATCGTTTTGTTTGACGGCAAGGATCTTTCCGCTTGGGAGAGCGTAAAAGGCGGTGCGGCCGAATGGGATGTACATGATGGCGTTTTTACCGTAAACAAGAAGAAAGGTGATATCCAGACCAAACAGAAATTCAACGATTTCCAGATGCACATCGAGTGGCAGGTCCCGACGAATATCACTGGAGAGAGCCAGTCGAGAGGTAACAGCGGTATTTTCCTGCAAGGGATGTATGAGGTTCAAGTGTTAGACTGCTACAATAACCCGACTTACGTGAACGGCCAGACGGGTAGTATCTACAAACAATCCATTCCTTTGGCCAACGCCATGCGTAAACCGGGCGAATGGAACGTGTACGATATCATTTATACCGCCCCCACTTTCAAGGAAGATGGTTCTTATCGCACGCATCCAACCGTAACGGTTATCCAGAACGGCGTGGTTTTGCAGAACCATACGACGATATTGGGTACGACAGAGTGGATCGGTTTCCCACAAGTGAAGAAACATGGCGCAGGCCCTATCATCCTACAGAGCCATGGCGATCCTAGCGAGCCGATCAGCTTCCGTAATATCTGGATTCGTGAGCTATAAGAGAAACGTGTTGATTGTAATAAGAAGGGATGGACTTGATATTAAGCTCATCCCTTTTTCGTTAAATAACAGGCTGGTTTTATATGAGAGAAACATTTTTTTCTATAGCACGAAATTTTAGTTTTCCTTAGATGAAACAAAAGTTTTCCAATGGAGAAACTCTAGTTTCCTGCTGAAAAAACTTTAGTTTTTCGATAATGAAATTAACAAAAACTGTAATTGGCTGATTAATAGCAATTATACTATTATCTCTTCTCCGGCATATATTTCCAAAAACGAGCCGGCATATGTTGGCGATGAAGCCGCAGGTTTAAACGCTCCTTGATAGCGATAGACTTAAAATACTCTTTCCACATACTTTGAAAAAGTTTCTCATCCTTATCCATGATATCCTCACTGAGCAATCCGGTCAATAAGTGTGAATCTTTCTCTTCGAAACGGACTTCTATCGTATCGTTAAGATCATAATAATATCCATACTCTCTTTTTAAGTCGTAAATGAGCCATTGCTGATCAGCGAAACGGTCTTGCGCATAAGGTAATACCAAAGGTAATACGTTATATATAGGTGCGATGGCGGCAAAGTAAGTTCCATCCGCCGCTTTTTGGAAACGAAAGAATTGCATCACTCGCAAGCGTTCGTTGTTTACTTTCTTCCAGATCTTGGCCGTTTCCAATATGTCCGGGTCACCAAGATTGAACTCAATCGTGGCTGGAGCATCGATCGCTTTGCGGATATATCTGAATAACAACAGGTCTACTTCCGGTAATTCCGACAACCAAGTTACCGTCAACCCGGAAAGAGAAGACTTGGAGATTTTCTTCTCAAGCCCTTTCCATACCCGTTCTGCTTTCCGGCCGTCCGTATAAATCCGGATCGCCTCGTCATAGAACAATGGAAATGGCTCGCCCTCGGTTACTAACAAATCCGGAAAAGTCCGGCGGGAATAGGCATCGAATACAGCGGTAAGCAATCCCTCAAAAGTCTTGTCGTAAACAAATATAATCATTATCAATCCTTCTTATAAAACAGGCGTTAATCTATAAAAGGCAGTATAAGCTGCCGATCGTCTACTTTCTTTCCGCTCTTTCTCGTCAATAGTTGCCGGACGGTTTCAGGGCTGACCTCATTCACGGTCTGCGTCGGGAGTTCCCGGCAAGTAATAAAATAGCTAGCCTTTTTCATGACCACTCCTATTTTCTTCAACTGCTCTGAACCGAGATTAGCGTAACGCCGGGAAACGATTATGATCTTTGCCGATTTCACGCCAATTCCCGGAACTCGAAGAAGCATCTCGTAATCCGCTTTATTGATATCTACCGGGAAGACTTCCGGATGCCGCAGGGCCCAAGCCAACTTCGGGTCCACGTCTAGATCCAGATCCGGATATGCGTCATTGACAATCTCATCTACCTTGAATTGATAAAAACGCAATAACCAATCCGCTTGATATAAACGATTCTCACGGACCAGCGGAGGCGTGGTAAGTGCCGGAAGACGGTTATCATACGCATTTACCGGAATGAATCCCGAATAGTAAACACGCTTCATCGTAGGTCTCTGATATAAGGCCGATGATAGACGAAGTATGTCCTTGTCGGTATCCGCCGTAGCGCCAACGATCATCTGCGTGCTTTGCCCGGCGGGAGCGAATCGTGGGGCATACCGGAAACGCTTGCGTTCCTCGGCGCTTTGTAATACGCCTTGTTGGATATAACGCATAGGGGCAAATACGCTTTTAAAATCCTTTTCCGGAGCTAGAGTCCGCAAGCTCGCCTCATTCGGGATCTCTATATTCACGCTTAAACGATCGGCGTAAAGCCCAGCCTCATTTACCAATTCTTGGCTGGCTCCGGGGATACTCTTCATATGTATGTATCCATTGAAGTGATGTACGAGGCGCAAATCCTTGATGGCTCTCACCAACCGTTCCATCGTGTAATCCGGGTTTCGGACCACGCCGGAGCTTAAAAACAATCCTTCAATGTAATTACGCCGGTAAAACTCGATCGTAAGATTCACCAACTCGGTAACGGAAAGCGTAGCTCTCGGTAAATCATTACTTCGCCGGTTGATGCAGTAGGCGCAATCATACATACAATAATTCGTCAGCATGATCTTTAAAAGCGAGATACACCGTCCGTCCTCAGCGAAACTATGGCAAATACCCCATCCCGCGGCACTTCCTATAGCCCCGCTCTTATGCGAACGGGAGGTTCCGCTGGAAGCGCAGGATACGTCATATTTTGCCGACTCGGCCAAGATTTTCAATTTCTCGAGCACTTTCTCGTCCATAATTTCACCGATATGTTTCGTACAAAGATAATGATCTCACAGAAATCAATAGTACGTTTTAAAGAGATTTAAATGTGATAAAAACCTTATATTTGTATCGTGAAAATTTTGGAAGTGCCTTACTTCGTTGAAATCGCCAGTTTTAACAGCACACAAGGCACAAGCCCTCGCTATATCTGCGGGTTGCTTGTCTACGTGTGCATAGGTCTCTGGCGATACCTTACGAAGTGTGGGCGACAACCCGCTTTTTTTCTAAGCATAAAAGGGCATGAAAGTATCTAAACAAAATATTAAGAACTTGTTATCTTCTGTTTCTTCAGACGGCAGAGGGGCATTTGAGCGCTTTTATAATTTGTATTACGATCAGGTATTCCGTTTTGCGTATTATTGCCTTGGAGAGAAAGAGGCTTGCAAGGAGGTCGTGTCCGACGTGTTCTTTTCTATTTGGAAATCAAAAGCACGCTTAAAAGAGATAGACAATATAGATACTTACTTGTATATAACGGTACGCAACGAAGCGCTTCGTCATATTTCAAGAAGCAATAGTGTCAATAAAATCCAGATGGATCAGTTATATTCATTTGAACCAGAGGAAGAAGCTACTCCTGAGGGTATGTTGGAATCGCAAGAAATGCGGGAACTTTTTAATCTGGCAATTGATGAGCTTCCCGAAAAATGTCGCCTAATATTCTTGATGATCCGTGAGGAAGGATTAAGTACCAAGGGGGTCGCTAAAATCCTATCCATCCAAGAGAGTACGGTCCGAGTGCAAATGAAGATTGCGGTGGAGAAGTTAATAAAACGGTTGAAATCGGATTTTCCTGATATTTCGTTTGTTTTCATATTAATATCCATTTTCCAATAAAATCAAATTAGCCAATGAAGTATATATTCCAAGGCACTTGAAGTATATATCCTATAGCACTTAAAGTATATATTCTACACAGAAGGGAGTAATACTAGGTGAAAATGACTTTCTACACGACAATTATTTGGATGTTTTATGTATCTAGGACATATTTCAAACATTTTAAAAAAAACGTCTTTCTCTTTAAACGAATTTCACCGATCCTTACTCCTTATTATAAGAAAGACGAAATATGGAGACAAGAAAAGAGATCATAAAGCAAATGGGTGACGAAATGAGGGAAGATATCTTCCTAGAGGTCAACAACCGTATCGAACGCAGCTTGCGCAGAAGGTTTTGGTTGAGAATATCTGCGGTCGCCGCCTCCGTCACGCTTTTGTTCAGCATCTCCAATTATATCTCTTTCCATGAAGGTTACAAGAAACTGAACAGCCAAATGATAGAGATGGTGAATCCGATGGGAATGCGATCCTCCGTAGTCCTGTCTGACGGCACGAAAGTGATCCTCAATGCCGGTACAACATTGAGTTATCCGGCAGCTTTCGTCTCCGGGCAGAGGGAGGTAAAGGTGAACGGTGAGGCATTCTTCGAGGTATCGCACGACAAGGAGCATCCCTTTATCGTTAGCGCTGAAAATGTTAAGGTGAAAGTATTAGGAACAAAGTTTAATGTGAAGGCCTATGATGACGATGATAATATAGAGGTGACTTTAGCGGAAGGGAAAGTCGGTGTCGGACTTGACACTAAAAATCTCATCCAGATAATGCCGGGACAGCAAATAAAATATATGAAAGCCTCACATCGCTTTATCAAGAGAGAGGTGAGATTGCAAAGTTATACGGCATGGGTTTGTGGTAAATTCTATTTCACCAATTATCCACTAGAGAAAATCGCTAAGCAACTGGAAAGGAGTTTTAACGTGAGAATCCAGATACTCGGAGATGACTTGAGAAAGGCTGCTTTCACCGGTGATTTCGTACGAGGAGAGAACATAGACCAAATCCTTCGGGTCATGACCGCTAATCGACCTATAAGGTATGAGATAGAAGGGGATCAAATCACGATCTCGAAAAAATAAACTAAATGAGTTATAAACGTTAAATCGATATGCCTATGAAATAGAAAAAAGAGGGAATAGAGAAAAACAAAACGGAAAATGCTACCAACATCTTCCGTTTCTAAAGACTCAAGTCTTAATTATCGCAACACAATTAAAAACTTTAAATCATTGCAAAAGTATGAAATTTATTTCACACACAAGGCATTATATGCCTAATGTTAACCTAAAAAAAACATATAACATCATGAGACTATCTGTTGTACTATGTATGCTCAGCTTATTTTGCGCATCCGCGAAAACGGGTTACTCTCAAGTAGCGGAAATATCATTGAATCTGCACAATGTTACTATCTCGGAGGCGCTTGAAGAGATCAAGCACCAAAGTGAATACTCTTTTTGGTATAAGAATGATGAGATTAATCTTAATGAGAAGATCTCTGTGAAGGCTAATAAGCAAAGTATCAACCAAGTATTGCATGGCATTCTTGGTAAACAAGGTTTGTCTTATACAATCGATGATAAACATATCATAATCTACAAGAAAAATGAACAGCCTCGGATGGTCCAACAAGATGGTAAAATTACAGGTATCATTACCGATCAAGCGAATGTACCCATCATTGGTGCAAATGTTATCGTAAAAGGTTCCTCTATAGGTAGCATATCCGATATGAATGGGCATTTCAGTTTAGATGCGTCGGAAAAGGATATACTTCTGATATCTTATATCGGTTACATGACTAAAGAAGTAAAAATAGGCAAGCAACGTTCCCTTAAAATCCAACTGACTGAGGATACCCAAAATATTGATGAGGTTGTTGTCATTGGCTATGGTTCTGTGAAGAAGAGTGATTTAACGGGTGCTGTATCTTCTGTTAAAACAGCTGAATTACAGCAAACGCCCATGACTTCTATCGATCAAGGTTTAGTCGGTCGAGCCTCTGGTGTGCAAGTAATCCAAACCTCTGGTATGCCGGGAGCCGTAGCCTCTATTCGGGTACGTGGCAGTAGTTCTTTGCAAGGTGGAAACGAGCCTCTATATGTTATCGATGGTTTCCCTGTTTATAGTGGTAGTGGTTTCGGTAATACGGGTGGTAAGACACAGATGAGTGGTTTGTCTACAGTGAATCCATCAGATATTGAGTCTATAGAGATCTTGAAAGATGCCGCCGCCACGGCGATCTATGGAGCACGTGCGGCGAATGGTGTCGTATTGATCACAACAAAAAGCGGTAAAAAGGGACGGGATATTATCTCTTTTGAGGCAAGTTTTGGAATATCAAACGTATCCAAAAAGATAGATGTCATGAATGCGCAAGATTATGCGAAATTAGTGAATGAGGCTTATGCAAATGATGGATTGAAACCCTATTATGATGCTACGGCTTTATCTGAGATCGCAAAGATCGGTAATGGGACGGATTGGCAAGACGAGATTTTCCGTGGAGGAAGTACGCAAACATATCAATTAAGTTTTTCGGGTGGTGACGAGAAGACACAATATGCGATATCAGGCAATTATTTGAATCAAAAGGGAATTATTGAAAATTCGGACTTTAAACGTTACTCGATCCGTCTAAATTTAGATCGCAAAATATTTAAGAACTTCAATGTCGGAACCCATATGACAGCAAGCCATACGATTAATAATGCGGTAGCTACTGATACGGGAGGAGAAGATGGCGTTGTTTCCGGTGCGATTAAGATGAATCCGATACAGCCTGTTTTTGAGGATGAATTGACTGGCGCATATACGCAGGTCAATGTGCCGGGTACGTTGTACCGCAATCCTGTGGCGACAGCTAAAGAGCAAAAATTCAACAATGCTACATCTCGCCTGTTAGGTGATATCTACGCTCAATGGGAGATTATTCCGGATCTACGCTTAAAGGTATCTCTGGGTACGGATATCATGTATCATAAAACAAATAGATATACCCCCTCCAATATCTATCAGTCAGGAGGTGTGGCATCTGCTTATGTAGGTGTAAATAAAAGCATAAATTGGTTGAATGAAAACACATTGACATGGAATAAGACATTTGCGGAAGATCATGATTTGAGTTTGTTGGGTGGCTTCACAATGCAAAGAAACAATAGGGAATATGTCATGGCTTCCTCTTCTAATTTCGTGAATGATGTGATGCAATGGAATAATTTAGGAGCCGGTTCCGTTTACAATAAACCGGAATCAAATGCTACACAATGGAGCTTGATGTCTTATTTGGCACGTGTGAACTATACATTGAAACATAAGTATCTATTTTCTCTAAATGCTCGTGTTGATGGCTCTTCCCGTTTTGGCGCGAATAATAAATATGGATTCTTCCCTTCCGCATCCGCAGGATGGCGTATATCCGAAGAAGCTTTTATGGAATCAGTAAAAGAAACGATTTCAAACTTGAAGTTAAGAGCCAGTTATGGTTTTACGGGAAATACGGAGATCGGAGTTTATGAGTCTCTTGCCACACTAGGTACAAGCAATTGGATTCTGGGTAATCAATTGGTATCTGGATTTTTCCCGAATAAGATACCTAATCCCGATTTGAAATGGGAGCGTACTGGACAGTTTGATGTCGGTTTGGATCTTGGATTATTCAATAATCGGTTACGTGTAACTATGGATTACTACAAGAAGAAAACAACCGACCTTTTATATAATGTAGCGATTCCTTATACCTCTGGTTATGATACCATGCTGAAAAATATCGGAAGCTTAGAGAATCATGGTTATGAGTTATCAATAGAAAGCGATAATTTGACAGGTCCTTTTAGCTGGACAACAGCGTTTAATATTTCTTTCAATAGAAATAAAGTGCTTGAGTTAGGAGGAGAAGAGTATAAAGAGATGGCAGAAGGTGACGGACACTTAAAAACAGGATCTGTGCGTCGCTTAATTGTTGGTGAGCCTGTCGGTGTTTTCTATGGATATCGTTTTGATGGCATTTTCCAAAATGAGGAAGAGTGCAAACAACAAACTTCCTCGGCTGCGCCCATAGGAGTGGGTTTACGGAGATATAAGGATTTGAATGGAGATGGTAAAGTTGATGCTGTTAATGACCGGGAAATATTAGGAAATGCGAATCCGAAGTTTTTTGGAGGTTTAACGAATACTTTTGCTTATAAGGGATTTGAACTGAATGTATTCTTGCAATATTCGGTTGGAAACAAGATCCTTAATTATAATGCGATGGAACTGGAGACTCCTACCGGTGGACAAAATGCTTATGCGGACATGGTAAATCGTTGGACACCAGAAAATCCCAGCAATATTTATCCAAAGGCAACAACAAATAGAAATGTGTTGGTAAGCGACCGATTTATAGAAGATGGATCCTATCTGAAACTAAAAACCTTGTCTCTTTCTTATAGCTTCCCGAAAGTAAATATCAAACATATCCAAGGGCTACGTATATATGTGACCGGACAGAATTTGTTGACATGGACGAAGTATAGAGGATATGATCCGGAAGTTAGTTATCGTGGTGCTTCAACGCTTGAAAGTGGAGAGGATTTCGGAGGTTATCCCCAATCTCGTACGTTTATGCTCGGTGTAAAGTTAGATATTAAGTAACTCTTAAATTGTATAGTCATGAAAAAAATCATAATATGCAGCTGCATATCAATAATCGCATTATTCAATACACAATGCTCATTTTTAGATGAAAAGCCTATAGATAGGTTGGTTGTAGATAATTTTTACACAAGCCAGAAAGATGCACAAGCGGCGGTTGATGCGACTTATCAACAGCTTAATAGCATTTATAGCCGTGCTATGTATATGCTATGTGATCTGACATGTGACGGAATGAAGAATGGTCTAGGAATGCCAAATGCCTTTTTGCAAAATTTAGAATTTCTGCGTCATACACCCGAGAATACATTTATCAGGGATATGTGGAAAAATAATTATATGGGGGTTATGAAAGCAAATGCCGCGATTAATAATATTCCATCCATTACAATGAATCCTGATTTGCAAAAAAGATTTATCGCAGAGGCTAAATTCTTGCGCGCCCTTTATTATTTTAACTTGGTTCGCTTTTTTGGGGATGTTCCATTAATAACTCAATTAGAAAATATTGATGACGCAATGGGACCAAGAGTCTCGAAAGAGCAGATCTATGGGCAAATCATATCAGACCTGACAGAAGCAGAGAATAGTCTCCCATTTCCTTCTGAATATAAGATTACGGATGCTGGACGAGCAACCAAAGGTGCCGCAAAAATCTTATTGGGAAAAGTCTATTTGACAAAAGGCGATTTTGCTAAGTCGAAGGAGAAACTAGCGGAAGTAGTAGAGCAGGAAGGTGCTTATGGATATGGTCTGCAAACGAATTATGGGGATAATTGGAACTTGGATACTGAAGTAGGGAAAGAAGCTGTGCTTTATATAGAATATAAACCAGACCCATTTCCTCACAATGATGAGATGAGCTTGACAGGCCCGAAATATTCTATACCTGAAACTGTTGGTGTAACAGGTTCGAATGAAGCTGATATTCCAACAATGGAGTTAAATGATGCTTTTAAAGAAAATGACAAGCGGAAAGCTGTGAATTTAAGGACTCATTATACGAATCCTACAAATGGAAAAGAATTAATATCAAGCATTCCTTTGTTTGGCAAGTATTGGCAAGAGGGTATAACTGCCATTAAATTCTGTGAAATCAATATGCATATCATTCGTTATTCAGATGCCTTGCTTATGTATGCTGAAGCATTGAATGAAATCGGAGAGTCCCCAAAGGCCCACCAAATTCTTAACCGCGTTCGGGAACGTGCGTTTGGAGATTCCTCTGGGAATTATTCGGGCTTGTCCAAAGATGCATTCAGGGAAGCAATACTGAATGAGCGTTTTTTGGAATTTCCGATAGAAGGGCATCGTTGGTTTGACTTAGTTCGTACAGGTACATTTATAAAACGGATGAAAGAACATAGTGCATACGAAGCGAAAGTTGCCGAAAAAAATAAGACGGATATCGCTAGTAACATAAAAGATCACATGACTCTAATGCCTATTCCTCAACGAGAATTAGATTTGAATCCGGAGTTAACTCAAAATCCGGGTTGGGACTAATTATGAATTCGGAGCTGTATATTTTACAGCTCCAAAATAATTCTTTTCTATGGATGCAAGATTTAATAACACGCTGTTGGCATTGACTATCGCAAGTCAATGTCTAGCAGGACAGCCTGAAAATCAGAAAGCGGAAAATACTTCTTCTGGTATAAAGCCTTTAAATGTCGTTTTCATTCTTTCGGATGACCATCGGTATGATTATATGGGATTCATGGGAACTATCCCTTGGCTGGAAACACCCAGTATGGATCGGATGGCAAAAGAGGGAGCGCATATTAAAAATGCGTTTGTCACGACTTCTCTCTCCTCACCCAGCCGGGCTTCTATATTGACAGGTATGTATTCGCATAGTCATAAGGTTGTTGATAATACCGCCCCTCTTCCCGAAGGGTTGATCTTTTTTCCTCAATACCTGCAAGAGAACGGATATAAAACAGCTTTCTTTGGGAAATGGCACATGGGAAATGACTCGGGTGCTCCCCAGCCAGGATTCGACCATTGGGAGGGATTTAAAGGACAAGGAGAATATTATAACCCCCGTATTAATACAAATGGAGAATGGATTCAGTATAAAGACAGTACCTATGTTACGGATTTGTTGACTGAGCATGCGATCCTGTTTATGAAGAATCAGAAACAAGCGGATAAACCATTTTTCGTTTATTTATCTCATAAGGGCGTACATGATAATTTCTCTGCGGCAAAACGACATAAAGATTGTTATAAAAACAAGGAGTTAGTATTACCTCAGACAATCAATACCCCTTATTATGGTGTTAAAGATTTACCGACTATTCATGAGGAAACCGGAAAAGCTGCTTCAGGAAAAGATTATTATGGAGAGAAAATGTCTCCTAATTGGGTTAAAAATCAAAGAGAAAGCTGGCATGGGGTAGATTATTCTTATCATGGTCGTCCTTGGGATGTTCAAGTCCGCAAATATTGCGAGACCCTGCGTTCCGTGGACGAAAGTATTGGCTCTGTCCTAGATTATTTAAAAGAGGCAGGATTGGATGATAACACGTTGGTGATTTATATGGGTGATAATGGCTTCGCATGGGGAGAACATGGATTGATTGACAAGAGACAATTTTATGAGGAGTCTGTCCGGGTTCCTATGCTAGTTCGTTGTCCCGGCTTATTTGAAGGTGGTAAGGTTATAGAAAACATGGTGCAAAATGTTGATGTGGCTCCTACAATAATGGCATGTGCTGGTTTGGATAAGGCTAAGCAAATGGTAGGGTATTCTTTTTTGCCATTGCTTAGAGGAGAGCTGGTGGATTGGCGAGATCATATTTTCTATGAATATTATTGGGAATATGAATTTCCGCAGACACCTACGATGCATGGTATTCGTACCGACCGATACAAGTACATACGTTATCATGGGGTTTGGGACACGAATGAATTCTATGATTTACATAATGATCCGTATGAAACAACTAATTTAATTGCAGAGCCTGAATATAAAGAGGTTATCAAGCAATTGAATGGTCGCATTTATGATTGGTTGGAATCTACGGATGGAATGAATATTCCTTTGAAACGAACTGTGAGACCTCATACGGATCATAGGAATCAAGGGAATTATTAATCTGTGAATGTATGATTCAAGGCTTGTCAAGTGAATAACTTACGGTTTGTCAAGCCGCAAGCTTGCGGCTACCCCCAGCCGTTAGCTTACGAGTTTGGAAGTGATAAGTTATTCACTTGGGAAGCCTTGTATTAGTCGTTTTATGAATCTTTTAAAGATTTGTTATTTAGAAGTTTAGTTGTAATAAATTAATACAAAATGTCATGAGATACAAATATCTTTTACTTTCAAGCATTTGTCTGTATGACCTTAGTGCCGTTCAAACAGCAATAGCACAGAATGGGGCACCGAATATTATCTACATCATGTCTGATGATCATGCTTCGCAGGCGGTAAGTGCTTACGGCGGCATCTTATCTAATCTTTTGCCGACACCCAATATCGACAGGATAGCGCATGAAGGCGCTATCCTTCGGAATTGTTTTGTGACAAACTCGATAAGCACTCCTAGCCGTGGAGCGATTATCACCGGTCAATATAGTCAGAAGAATGGGGTTTATACCTTGCAAGATCCGCTGGATCCGGATCATCCCAATGTGGCTAAATGTTTGCAGCAGGCAGGTTACCAAACGGCCATCTTTGGTAAATGGCATTTGCACGCTGAACCTACCGGATTTGACTACTACAACATCCTTCCGGGACAGGGACGTTATATAGATCCACAATTGATAGAGAAGGGAGAATGGGGAGACGATCCAAGAGTGGATCACAAAGGTGGAAAGGTTTATAAAGGACATTCCACGGATGTGATTGGTTCCGAGGCTATCAAATATATGGAAAATCGAGATAAGAGCAAGCCTTTCTTTATGATGTGCCATTTCAAGGCTCCTCACAGACCGTGGACACCCGCTGAGCGTTTCAAGGATTTATTGAAAGATGTAACGATCCCGGAGCCGGAGAATTTATTGGACACATATGAGGGCAAGGGAGAGTATGCGGAGTTGCTACGGATGAGCATGGAGCATTTGAGGCAGACGGATGTGAAAACGGATATACCTACGGACATGAGCCGGGATGAGCTGCGTCATTGGGCTTACCAATTATATATCAAGGATTATTTACGCTGTATCGCTGGCATCGACGAGAACGTAGGGCGTATCTTGAAATATTTGGACGATAATAGCTTGGCTGAGAATACGGTTATCATGTATACGGGTGACCAAGGTTTCTTCTTGGGGGAACATGGTTGGTTTGATAAGCGATTGATGTATGAGGAGTGCCTGCGTATGCCATTCGTTATCCGTTATCCGAAAGAAATCAAACCCGGCACGGATAATAAGGATATAACATTGAACATCGATTTCGCTCCTCTATTTTTGGATTATGCCGGAGTGGACAAGCCTAGCCAAATGCAGGGAGAAAGTTTCCGCTCGAATTTGAGAAATGAGACCCCAGCTAATTGGAGACAGGCTATGTATTACCGCTATTGGATGAATGCAGATAACGACCATAACGTGACAGCCAACTATGGTATCCGTACGGATCGCTATAAATTGATATTCTATTATGGAGAGTCGTTGGGAATGACCGGGACCAAGAATGAGTCCAGAACTCCCGAATGGGAATTGTATGACTTGAAAGAGGATCCAATGGAAATGAAGAACCTGTATAACGACCCATCGAAAAAGGCGTTGATTAAAGAGTTGAAGACAAAACTATTGGAATTGAAACAACAATATGACGATGAGGATAGTAAATATCCGACTATGGCTGAGATAGCCCGGAAGTATTATTGGTGATAATTTCTGTTTTTTGTACGTTTGTGTAATTTTAAAATTTTGAATACATGAAGAATGCGATTAACTATGGGGTCTTCTTAGCTCCTGCCCTTTTATTCTCCGCTTGCGGAACAGGGCAAAAAGAAGTGGCAGAGAAGCCGCTTAATATCATCCATATCATGACGGATGATCATTCGTATCAAACTATTAGCGCTTATGGACATGCGCTAGGTAAATTGGCACCAACACCAAATTTAGATCGTTTGGCTGCAGAAGGAATGTTGTTCCGGCAAGCTTTCGTAGAGAATTCTCTGTCTACTCCTAGCCGTGCTTGTTTGATGACCGGTCTTTACAGTCACCAAAACGGACAAAGACAGTTAGGAAAAGGTATTGATACGACAAAAGTATTCTTCTCTGAAATCTTACAACAGCACGGTTATCAGACAGGTGTTGTCGGTAAATGGCATATGCAATGTGAGCCGAAAGGTTTTGATTATTATCATGTGTTATGGGATCAAGGAGATTATTATAATCCGGAGTTTAAAAGCAAAGAATCGAATGGCAAGTATGTAAAAGAAGAGGGATATGCGACGACCCTTACGACCGATCACGCTATCGAGTTTTTGGAAGAGAGGGATAAGGATAAGCCTTTCTGCCTGCTGGTTCACCATAAGGCTCCACATCGTAACTGGATGCCGGATACGAAATATATGGATTTATATGAGGATGTAGAGTTCCCATATCCAGATACTTTCAATGATAATTATGCCACTCGTTGCGATGCCGCACGTACACAAGAGATGAGTATAGACAAAAATATGACTTTAGTTTATGATTTGAAGGTAGATGAGCTTAAAGATAAGGAAGCTTATAAAAAGGAATGGAATATTGGTGGTTGGGAGGCCTCTTTGGATCGTATGACCCCGGAACAACGGGAGGCTTGGATCGCTTCTTATAAGCCTCGTAACGAAAAATTCATTAACGAGAACCTGAAAGGTGAGGATTTGGTTAAATGGAAATACCAACGTTATATCAAGGATTACGTACGTTGCATCAAATCTATTGATGATGAGGTGGGGCGTTTGATCGCCTATTTGGAAAAAGAAGGGCTTATGGATAATACCGTGATCTTTTATACCTCGGATCAAGGTTTTTACATGGGTGAACATGGCTGGTTCGACAAACGTTTCATGTATGAGGAATCTTTCCGTACGCCGTTGATTATCCGTTATCCTGCTAAAATCAAGGCGGGAAGTGAATGTACAGCCTTAGTACAGAACATTGACTATGCCCCCACTTATCTGGATATAGCCGGTATCGAGAAACCTGATTATATGGTAGGAACTTCTTTAGTTCCCTTGTTTGGAGGCGAGACACCAAAAGATTGGCGCAAGTATCTGTATTATCATTATTATGATTATCCAGCTATCCATATGGTACGTCGTCACGATGGCGTGCGTGACAGTCGTTATAAATTGATTCATTTCTATGGAGAGAAGAATGAACATAATGACGCGATTAATTGCAATGAGCTTTACGATTTGCAAAGTGATCCGAATGAGCTGAATAATTTATACGATAATCCGGAATATGCTGATATCCAAACTCGCCTGCAAGCACGTTTGGATAAGTTCCGTGTAGACCAGAAAGTTGACGAATATTAAGGTGCTAACTCTGTAAAATCATTTATTTTGTGTAAGTTTGGCGGATAGAAAGAATCATTCACCTAAAATACGATCGTGAAATGAAACTCAATTTATCCGCCAGATTTTTAATGCTGGCCCTGCTTTGTGGTTCTTGCGTATTGAACACGCCAAAGGAGGAGCTTGAATACAACGGAATGAATACGCTACAGATATCAAATGTAGATGATTTGATATCTTTCTACCAATATGCCGATGACCGAATTCCTTTAATTAGCGGACACCGAGGTGGACGGGGAAAAGGCTATCCTGAGAACAGTATGGAAACCTTTGAAAATACCCTCTCTTATACTCCTGCCACGTTCGAGATAGATCCGAGGTTAACCAAAGATAGTGTTATCGTCCTTTTCCACGATGATACACTGGAGCGTACCAGTAATGGAACCGGGAAAGTTTCTGATTACACTTGGGAAGAATTGCAAAATTTCCGTTTGAAGGATCCCGAAGGAAATATCACAAACTATCGTATCCCGACTTTAGAGGAAGCGATTCGTTGGGCCCGTGGAAAAACAATCCTAATCCTTGATAAGAAGGATGTTCCGATGGAGCGCACTGCTCAGCTGATTACCGATATGCAAGCGGAACCTTATGTAATGATTACGGTTCATGATGGTGCCTCGGCTCGTTTCTTTTACGAGAAAAATCCGAATTTCATGTTTGAGGCTTTTGTAAAAACGAAAGAGGCGGTTCAAGACTATGAGGATAACGGTATACCTTGGAATCATATCATGGCTTACGTAGGACCTAAGATTACCCCCGAAGTCCGTGAGGTGATCGATATGTTACATGAAAGAGGTGTCATGTGCATGATATCTACCGCTCCCTCCGACGATAAACTATCCACACCCGAAAGTCGTGCTGAAGCATACCGTATGATCATCCGTCAAGGCGTGGACATCATAGAGTCTGACCGACCTATAGAGGTTGCTGAAGCGATCTCTAGCTTGATTCCGGTTAGCAGTTCCAAAGGAAAGTTTTTCTCTACACTATAAACATAATCAATATAAGACATGAACAAAGAACTAGAAATGACTCCCAACGTATTAGTGGAGTTTTTACAAAAGCCAGCGTCCGAGTTTACGAAAGAGGACATTATCCGTTATATCTATGAGAAAGATATCCAGATGGTTAATTTTATGTATCCCGCGGGCGACGGACGTTTGAAAACACTAAACTTTGTAATCAACAATGCGGCCTATCTGGATGCGATCTTGACTTGCGGTGAGCGTGTGGATGGCTCTAGTCTTTTCTCGTTTATCGAGGCGGGAAGTAGTGACCTGTATGTGGTGCCCCGTTTCCGTACGGCTTTCGAGGATCCGTTTGCGGAATTACCTACGCTTACCATGCTTTGCTCATTCTTCAATAAGGATGGAGAACCCTTAGAAAGTTCCCCGGAATATACCTTGCATAAAGCTTGTAAGGCTTTTCATGAGGTGACGGGAATGGAATTTGAGGCAATGGGTGAATTAGAATATTACGTAATCGCACCGGATGAAGGCGTTTTCCCTGCTACCGACCAAAAAGGTTATCATGAATCCGCTCCTTACGCTAAGTTCAATGAGTTCCGGACGGAGTGCATGCACTGCATAGCGCAAGCCGGGGGACAAATTAAATATGGTCATTCAGAAGTTGGTAACTTTACGTTAAATGGTTTGATCTATGAGCAAAATGAGATCGAGTTCTTACCATGTCCTGCGGAAAATGCAGCGGATCAATTGATGATCGCTAAATGGGCGATCCGCAATCTAGCGCATGAATATGGATATAACATCACTTTCGCTCCGAAAATTACGGTGGGAAAAGCAGGTTCCGGTCTGCATGTCCATATGCGTATCATGAAAGATGGCAAGAATCAGATGTTAGCGAATGGTATCTTATCCGAAACCGCCCGTAAGGCTATCGCTGGAATGATGTGCTTAGCTTCCTCTATTACGGCTTTTGGAAATACGAACCCAACCTCATATTTCCGCTTGGTTCCACACCAAGAAGCACCTACGAATATTTGTTGGGGAGATCGGAATCGTTCAGTTTTAGTTCGTGTTCCGCTAGGTTGGGCCGCAAAAACGGACATGTGTGCTTTGGCGAACCCATTGGAACCTGCCAGCCATTATGATACGAGCCAAAAGCAAACGGTCGAGATGCGCTCACCGGATGGCTCCGCTGATTTATACCAATTATTGGCAGGATTGGCAGTTGCGTGCCGCCATGGTTTTGAGATCGACGATGCTTTGGAGATCGCTGAGAAGACTTATGTAAACGTGAATATTCATAAGGAAGAGAATCAAGATCGCCTAAAGACATTGGATCAACTCCCAGACAGTTGCGCAGCCTCAGCCGCCCGTTTAAGACAACAGCGTGCTGTTTTTGAAAAATATAACGTATTTAGTCCGAGTATGATAGACGGCATCATCCGTAAACTGGAATCTTATGATGACGCTTCTTTACGCAAGGACCTAGAGAATAATCCGGAAGAGATGTTGAAGCTGGTCAATACTTATTTCCATTGTGGCTGAAAATCTTTTTTATGGTTTCACAAGAGGGTGTGTCATGACACACCCTTTTTATGCCCTGCTTTCATTTCTTGAACTTTCCATTGCGTTTTTTTGAATATCCGAGCACAAGAGAGGCCATAAATTAAAACGAAAATATTCTAGAGAAGAAAAAAAAGATATAATAGTAAAAAAAACATGATAAAAAATTGTTATTTACAAATAAAGGCTTACCTTTGCCAACATCAAAACAAAATGATGTTATAAATTCATTTTGAAGTTATATGTTTTTCGAGTTTAACCTTGACTGTGAGCACAAAAGATTATTGCGAAGATCTTTTGAACGGTTGGATAGAGACGTCTATTTAGCCGTTTTTTCTTTTAGCCCTATTAATAAATCGGATCAGTCCGAAACCCGTGAATAGGTATGTTAAACATTGGACATTATATTCTAGCAAAATGAAGTTAACTTACTTTGGCCTTTTAATTAACTTATATCGGCAACGAAGTTAACTTACTTGCCTCATGAAGTTAACTTACTTTTGAAGTATAGTTTTTTCCTTGTATTACTTGCTTGCTTGCTTTTTTCCTTATCTTTGCATTAAGATTTAGAAACACAAAAATATTCATCTTTTATGAAACTCTGTATATAGCTACGCTCAACGAATAGCCCTATCCAATAAAGCTATTCAGCTATTTGACAAATACAGCTTTATTTGTCACGGAGATTTTATATCCTTTTATTTTATGGATTACGAAATAACATACTGCATAAAAGCGGTATGTTGTATCGCACTATTATACAGTTGAGCAATGAATTATACATATAAACAAATATGGCTCATCAACTTTCCTGTAATGATGAGCATCTTAATGGAACAATTAATCAATATTACGGATGCTGTTTTCTTAGGCCACGTTGGAGAGATAGAATTAGGAGCGTCCGCTATCGCCGGAATTTATTATTTGGCGATTTATATGCTTGGTTTTGGATTTAGCATTGGATTGCAAGTAATGGTAGCTCGAAGGAATGGAGAGCAAGATTACAAGGAAACCGGCAAGACCTTTTTTCAAGGCTTATTTTTCCTTTTGGGATTGGCTATCTTTCTTTACCTTCTCATTCATACGGTTTCCCCATTTATATTAAAGAAGCTGATCGTTTCCTCGGATATTTATCGAGCGGTAATCCTATACTTGGATTGGCGTAGCTTTGGATTGTTGTTTTCATTCCCATTTTTGGCGATACGTTCTTTTTTAGTGGGGATAACGCATACAAAAGCTCTATCTTGGGCTGCTGCCATAGCGGTATTAATCAATATTCCTTTAAATTTTTATTTGATATTCACTAGGGAATTAGGAATCTCGGGGGCGGCAATTGCCTCTTCTTTGGCAGAGATGGGTTCCTTTATGATGCTTTCCTTCTATATGTGGATACGATTGGATAAAGAAAAATATGGGTTGAGGCCGGTCTATAATGGTAATTTACTTATAAAAGTCTTGAAGTTATCAATATGGAGTATGCTTCATGCGTTTATTAGTGTAGCCCCTTGCATAGTGAAAAAATATTTCCAAAATGAAAGAGATACAGAAGGTTTATTTAAAAAACAGTCGTATGTCCTCTTCCGAAAACAATATAGCGGTATTGACTAGTGCCAAATGGGAATATGCTTGAGGAAAATTCCCCAGTTGCTCCTTGGTTTCAAAATCAATGTCTTCACTGAAAAGTCCCAAGTGATTTGAATTATGAAGCATTTCCTCAAACAGACTACGTGCTTCTTCTTTTTCTCCAATGACATAAAGAGCACGAATGAGCCAGAACGTACAAATAGTAAAGGCGGAAGAGGGAAGTCCGAAATCATCATGAGATTTATAACGGTACATCAACCCTTTGTAAAGTAACGCATTCTTTATCGCTTGCACAGTTTTATGGTAGCGTATGTCTCTCGGATCGATAAATCCGTACGGTTCCATTAACAACAAGGACGCATCAAGGTCGGAATTACCGTAGGTTTGCGAGAAACTTTGCATCTCTTCTTTCCAACCGTTTTTCATGACATTTTCTTTGATTACGGTCGCTTCTTCCGACCAACGTCTCCGGTATGTCGGTTTGTTTAATAAATCTGCAATACGAGCTCCCCTGTCTAATGCGACCCAGCACATAACTTTGGAGGAAACAAAATGCTGTCCTTTTCCTCTAATTTCCCAAATGCCTTTGTCTGGTTTTTTCCAGTCAATCATCACATTCGTCAGGATACTTTTTACCATTTCCCACATATCTTCCACCTCGTCCAATGTACCGGGCATCAAACGATAGTATTGGTAGATCAGGTCCATTAAATAGCCGAACGAGTCATTTTGAAGCTGGTGGTAAGCATCATTACCGATCCGAACGGGTCGTGAGTTCTTATAACCGGAAAGATGTCCCAGAATAACTTCCGTCAATTTTCTTTCTCCGCGAATACCGTACATGATCTGGTAAGTATCGTGTTGAGAAACAAAAGTAGACTGGACAAATCTCATGAACCGCCTTGCGGCTTCCACATGGCCTATCTGGAACAAAGTTTCAATGGACATGGAGGCGTCGCGCAGCCAACAAAAACGATAATCCCAGTTACGGACTTCTCCGATCGTTTCCGGTAGGCTAGTTGTTATGGCCGCCAATACGGCTCCATTATAAAAAGACATCAATTTTAAAACTAGGAGACTTCGCTCAATGACATCGTTATAGACCGTAAACTTCTTGGTTCGGTCAGTCCAATTCAACCAATAAACCAGCGTCCGGCAGTATTCCAGTTTCTCACGCTCAATGTTGACAGGTATTACTTTCTCGTTATATGAAAGTAGCAAGAACTCGTCCTTAGCCAGTACGATTTCTTTCTGTTCCAAGATGTTGTGCAAAGGTAGTGAGGAATAAAGATATTGCCTATCTTTGCTGTTAGAAGTAGAGTAGGTCTCTATATATTCCGAGGTCGTGTTGAAAATTGTCTTTCCACGGGCATAGTCCGGAGCCGGCTCATAGTTGATTTTAAAACGGGGAGTACCTTTGATTCTGCGGATATATCGGTAGATCTCTGCCGGACGATAACAATTGCTCGCATCGCTCAGATGGTAACAAGGCATGAAATCTACAACGGCAAATTCATTTTCTTCTGATACGAAGTTGGTCGAAAGAATATTTGTATGAGGAACATACGATTGCGATATTTGATAATCCGGAGAAACCTCGAAGCCGAAATATCCCCCTTTCTCCCGATCGAGCAATGATGCAAAGATGGAAGGTGAGTCGAAGTTAGGGAAACATAACCAATCTATACTGCCTTTATCCGAAATCAAAGCCGCAGTGCAGCAATTTCCTATTACTCCGTAATTTAACTTGTCCATAAAAATTATTTTTTATTTGTCCACAATCCTTTAAAAAAATCAACGGTGGCTTTCAGTTGACCTTTTATGCTTTTGGAAGTCGTTCCGTAACTAACACCTTCACCCGACAGTTTTTCCAAAAAAGGCAATACTTCTTCCTGCGAGGACAGATTGTATTTGGCTTTTTCAGATACAATTCCAACTTTAACTGTTATGGCGGATACTGGAAGAGCCCGGAACATATCCTCATCCGTCGTGTCATCTCCCATTGCTAGTATAAAATCATAGCGGGAAGCCAATAATAGGCGAGCTACTTCCGAACCTTTTGTGCATTCTGGAGATTTTATTTCCACGACTTTGTTGCCCTGCATGATTTGTAATCCCTTTTTCAGGCAAACAGGCATTATAGCCTTTGTTAGCTGTTGCGCTCTCAGCTCTCCCAGCCAGGCGTCCGATTCTCTATAATGCCAGGCAAGAGCAGCTTCTTTTGTCTCAAGATGAGAGTACGGGGTTTTGCTTACAAACAAATTTAGAATAAACAATAGCTCCGAATCCCACTCTCGATTGCCTATGTTTTTATGCCATGCGCCTTTTTCCTTGTAAAATGCACCATGCTCGGCGGCAAAAGACAGAGGAAGATCTCCCAGCCATTTCTCCAATGTATAGTGGTCCCGCCCGCTATTAATGGTTACATGATTCCGAGAGTCAGAACAAAAACGCTGTAACAGGTCTCGTAATGCAGGTGTTGGAACTGCATCTTCCGGATGATTTTTGAATGCAGTTAATGTTCCGTCGTAATCCAGCAAAATCAAGCGCTTTTTCGCTTGGTCATATAATGTTTTGATTTCGTTCTGGTCTTGTGCGGAGATCTTTTTCTTTTGTAATCGTTTGTTTTTCTCTGCGGTCTGCCGCCATTCTCTCATGAAATCCGCAGCCCATTTGTTTACGGTTTGAACCGAAAGGATGGCTTGCATTCGCTGAAGCCTTTCTCTTTGTTCCTCCAATGGCATTTTCAATGCACGGCAAATGGCTTGTTCGATCTGGTCCGTGTCGTTTGGATTAATCAATAAAGCATCAGACAATTCAACCGAAGCACCGGCCATTTCACTTAAAATGAGTACCCCCGGATTATCTTGTTTGGTAGCGACATACTCTTTTGCCACAAGATTCATACCATCGCGCAAAGGGGTTACCAAGGCTATATCGGCAACATAATACATCGCTACTAATTCCTCAAAAGAGAAACCGTGATAAAAATAACATACCGGAGTCCAATTCATGGTAGAGTAAGTTCCATTGATAGAACCGATCTCCTCGTCTATTTTGGTTTTCAATTCGGCATAACTGCCTACATGGTCGCGAGAGGGGACGATAACCATCGCCAATGTCACTTTCCCGTGATATTCCGGATGATTTTTCAAAAAAGAGGCGAATCCGTAAAGACGGTGCAATATTCCTTTGCTGTAATCCAGTCGGTCTACCGATATGATTAACTTATGATCTCCAAATAGAAGTCGTGTTTTCTCTACTGCGTGGTGGACTTTGTCATCAGCTATCACATTGTGATAAAGATCATAGTTTATCCCCATCGGTAATGCATCCACACGGGTTACACGATCATTCATTTGAACTTCATCCAGATTGAAATTCTTATGAAGGATGCGTTCCGTCGCACTGATGAAATGACGCATATAATCGTGAATGTGAAAAGCGACAAAGTCGGCTCCCAAAAGTCCGTTCAGGATCTCGACCCTTTCGGGCAGAATCCGGAAAAGTTCATGTGAAGGGAACGGAATATGGTGGAAATACCCGATATGAAGGTTGGGAAACTTCTCACGGAGCATGCCCGGCAACAGCATTAACTGATAGTCCTGTACCCAAACCCAATCATTAGGTTCAACTATCCGAGATATCTCTTCACAAAAAACAGCATTGACTTCCCTATATGATTCCCAAAAGTTCTTTTTATATAACGTATAAGCAAAAAAGTAATGACAGAGGGGCCATAGGGTACTGTTGCTATATCCTTCGTAGTAATTTTCATACTGCCTGTCGGATAAGAATACCGGATGATAATTATTTTTTTCCAATTGACTGCAAATGTCATCTTTTTCCGTCTTTTGTTCTACGCAGACGCCAGGCCAACCAATCCAATGTTTTTCACAATCAACGTCCAATGACTTCAAACCTGTAGCCAGCCCTCCTTCGCTCCGTGAAAAAACAAATTTTCCATCGGAGGAACGTGTAACTTTTACAGGCAACCTATTCGAAATGATAAATAATCTCATATTTGAAATATTATATACAACACAAAGCAAAATCCATACCAATTTGTATTTGTCATTGATAAACAGATGTTTGCAAATAGGGAAGCCTAAGTAATATTACCAAAATGAAAAAGTGTTTTTCATTTTAGTTGTTTTTTTTACTTTCAATTTAGAATTGATATTTTTAATCTATTGATATATAGTGATTTATGTTTATTGTTCTTAAATTGGTCTGATTTTGGCATTATCTTTATCAGTTTAGATTTCCGAAGAAAGTATCATTAATATTCATCTTCGGTTGTCTGCTATAAGAAACAATGTAGAACAACAAAGAAACAAAATGGTATTTTTTATTTATCAATTAGGCTCGCTTGCCTCTGTATGGGCAATCAGCAATTTAATAAAAAAAGATGTTCCTCAAAGGATCAAAAACAAGATTATCGTTCTGTTACTAGTAACAAGCTGGATTGGTGTTTTTGGATATTTTTTCATTTTGAAAAACAGGATTGAAAAATGGTGGCCTTGCAAGAAGTATTTGGTTGCCCATAGAAGGATATAAGTTTCATATTATATATTATTGCAATTAAAGTTGTTTTATGTGTACCAAAATCTTTTTCTCCATTCATTATGTAAAGATTTGAATTGTTTTTTTCTTTTTGAGCCGTGGATATAATTTATTCACGGCTTATTTAAAAGATTTAATTTCAAAAATTAGGATACAAATGGAAAAGAATATGCGGATGAAATTTTTGAAGCAACGGATAACGGTAATATTACTGTTTGTGGCTAGCGTATGTATATGTGGTAACATCAATGAATTCTATTTCTTCGAAAATGATTATTATTTTAAATATCTGCTGAATACTTTTACAGGAATCATCCTTTTGACAGGAATTGCCTATTTATGCTATCCTCAAAAGAAGACAAATCAGGAAAATGAATTGGTGCTGAATGAATACAAACTGGTGTATGAAACGGAGTCTACCGCATCGCAATATTTTATTTCTGATACAGAAGCTTGGAACACATTAAGAAAACAATTGAAAACAACAGCTCGGGGACATGCTATTTTATATATCAGCGAAAGTTGCGAATTGCCTATAATCAATAACACGATTTTAGCTAAAAAGAGAAATTTCGATTGTTGGAAGCCTGTCTGTGCAGGGCAGATATCTAAAGATTTTGGTGAGATTTAAAGTGATCATAAAAAATATATGGCAGCCATAAAACGATGTCCATGGAAAGGAAATGTCAATTATCTGAAAATATGGGGAATAATATTGAATTGGACCTAATCAGCGTTGAAAAGCACCTCATTCAGAAAGTTCTCCAACATACCAACGGATACAAACCCGAAGCAGCTCGTCTTCTTGGGATAGGCTTAACCACACTTTATAAGAAGATGGAAGCCTATGGACTATAATGTGGAACACTTTGTTCTTGCATACCCGGTAGGTTACCTAAAACAGGCAGCTTGCCTTTTTATATACCTTTTCAAAATGAAAAGGATATTTTCATTTTGAAAAGGATTGAGCATATTACATAATAATATTATTTTTTTGATTATATAACTGATAAACAATATATTGTGCATAAACTCGATTTTTTGGCACAACTTTGGCATATAGTAGGGCGGAAAACAAATAAATAGTATTAACAATTAAAAGAGACAAGTATGGAAGATACGTTATCATTTTTGTTCTTGTGTGCTACCGGTGTAGTATGCTATTGGTTTTTCTTCAAGTGTGTGGACTGGTTTGAGAAAATTTAATGTAAGAAAGGAGAATTAAATTATGTTTTTAGCACTGTTTATACTTTGCTTATTGATCTTCGGGTATTTGATGTATGTCCTAATTAAGCCCGAAAAGTTTTAATGGTAATTATTTTTTTAAGTGAAAAGATGAATACAGAAATTTTAGGTGTAGCATTGCAGATATTGCTGCTGCTGGTTATCAGTTACCCGCTGGGAAAGCATATCGCCAAGGTGTATAAGGATGGAAACGACTGCATGCGTTTCATGGCTCCAATTGAAAGATTTATTTACAAACTGGCGGGTATCAACCCCAATGAAGAGATGGATTGGAAGGCATTCTTGAAATCTCTGCTTATTATAAACGTATTTTGGTTCTTCTGGGGTATGATCCTGTTGGTATCGCAAGGATATCTTCCTTTGAATCCTGATGGGAACAGCGGACAAAGTCCAGATTTGGCGTTCAACACGTGTATTAGTTTCATGGTTAACTGTAACTTGCAGCACTATAGCGGAGAAAGCGGTTTGACTTATTTTACACAGTTGTTCGTCATCATGTTGTTCCAGTTCATCACTGCTGCAACAGGTATGGCTGCTATGGCTGGAATTATGAAATCGATGGCTACCAAAACAACTAAAACAATCGGCAACTTCTGGCACTATTTAGTGATCAGCTGTACACGTATCCTTTTCCCGATGTCTCTGATCGTGGGTTTCATCCTGATCATACAAGGTACGCCGATGGGCTTCGACTCCAAAATGACAATCCCGACATTGGAAGGAGCAGAACAAACTGTTTCACAAGGCCCTACAGCTGCAATCGTTCCGATTAAACAGTTAGGTACGAATGGTGGTGGTTACTTCGGAGTAAACTCTTCTCACCCATTGGAAAACCCGACTTACCTGACCAATATTGTAGAATGCTGGTCTATTCTGATCATTCCGATGGCATTGGTATTTGCTTTGGGATTTTATCTGAAACGTAAAAAGTTAGGTTATGTGATCTATGGTGTAATGCTGTTTGCTTATCTTTTGGGGGTATTCTGTAACGTTCACTATGAGATGGCAGGTAACCCGAAAATCGACGAGATGGGTATTGACCAGTCTTGCGGTGCTATGGAAGGTAAGGAAACCCGTCTGGGTCCGGGCGCAACCGCTTTGTGGTCTGTGACTACGACCGTCACCTCTAATGGTTCCGTTAACGGTATGCACGACAGCACAATGCCTCTTTCCGGTATGGTGGAGATGTTGAACATGCAGATCAATACATGGTTTGGTGGTGTCGGCGTAGGTTTCATGAACTACTATGCATTCTTGATCATAGCCGTATTCATCAGCGGTTTGATGGTCGGACGTACGCCGGAATTCTTAGGTAAAAAGGTAGAAGCCCGAGAAATGAAGATTGCGACGATCGTTTCGTTGGCTCACCCGTTCGTGATTTTGACCTTTACGGCTATCTCTTCCTACGTATGGGTATATGCCCCTGAATTCGTAGAGAGCGAGGGTGGCTGGTTGAACAACCCCGGTTTCCATGGTTTCAGTGAAATGTTATATGAATATACTTCTTCTTCTGCTAACAACGGTTCCGGTTTTGAAGGATTAGGCGACAATACCTATTTCTGGAACTACACTTGCGGTTTGGCACTGATCATTTCACGTTATTTGCCAATTGTCGGACAGGTAGCTATTGCAGGTCTTTTGGCAAACAAGAAGTACACTCCGGAAAGCGCGGGTACATTAAAGACTGATACGGTTACATTCGGTGTGATGACATTCTGCGTAATCGTCATCGTTGCTGCCTTGTCATTCTTCCCGGCACAAACATTAGGCCCGATCGCCGAATATTTTAGTATTTACTAATTGACAGATTAAGAAGATGAGAAATAACAAAACTGCTTCTTTATTTCCAAAGGAGCTCGTTATAGAAAGTTTGAAGCAATCATTCGTTAAGTTGAATCCGCGGATGATGTTCCGTAACCCGATCATGTTTATCGTGGAGGTAGTGACATTCGTCATGTTGTTTGTTACGATTTGGGCTGCTGCCACCGGTGATACAACGCAAGGATCTTTCGGTTACAATATCTTAGTGTTTATTGTATTGTTCGCCACGTTGCTTTTCGCCAACTTCGCAGAGGCGATTGCAGAGGCACGAGGCAAGGCACAGGCCGACAGTTTGCGTAAGACCCGGGAAGAAACTCCTGCCAAATTGTGTGTCGGTAACAAGATCGAAACGGTCAGTTCTTCTCAGTTGAAGAAAGGCGACATCTTTATTTGTGAAGCCGGCGACACGATTCCTTCCGATGGTGAAATTATCGAAGGTCTGGCTTCTATCGATGAAAGCGCCATCACAGGTGAATCTGCTCCGGTGATCCGTGAAGCGGGTGGAGACAAGAGTTCTGTAACAGGCGGTACGAAAGTATTGTCCGACCAGATCAAGGTGAAAGTGACGACCGAACCGGGTGAAAGTTTCTTGGATAAGATGATCGCCTTGGTGGAAGGCGCTTCTCGCCAGAAAACTCCGAACGAAATCGCCTTGACAATCTTGCTGGCAGGTTTTACATTGGTATTCGTTGTTGTTTGCGGTACCTTGAAACCGTTTGCTGATTATTCCAACACGACGATTACGATTGCGGCCTTTATCTCTTTGTTCGTTTGTTTGATCCCGACTACGATCGGTGGTTTGTTATCTGCCATCGGTATTGCCGGTATGGATCGTGCGTTGTCTGCTAATGTGATCACCAAATCCGGTAAGGCGGTTGAAACAGCCGGTGACATTGATACTTTGCTGCTCGACAAGACCGGTACGATCACGATCGGTAACCGTAAAGCAACCCAGTTCTATCCGGTATCCGGCATTGACGAACACTCTTTTGTACAAGCTTGTCTACTGTCCTCTCTTTCTGACGATACACCCGAAGGTAAGTCAATCGTGGAACTGGGACGTGAAAAAGGTGTACGTGTACATGATCTGAATACATCCGGATCAAAGATGATCAAGTTTACGGCAGAAACTAAATGCTCAGGAGTGGATTTGGCAAACGGTACTCGCATCCGTAAAGGAGCTTTTGATGCTATTCGTAAGATGAGTGAGGCTGCCGGCAACAAATATCCGAAAGAGGTGGCCGATTTGGTTCAGAAGATCACGAGTAACGGCGGTACTCCGCTGGTTGTTTCACAGGATGATTTCATCATCGGTGTGATCGAATTACAGGATATCATCAAACCGGGGATCCAAGAACGTTTTGAACGTTTGCGTAAGATGGGTGTGAAGACGGTAATGGTAACCGGTGATAACCCGTTGACCGCAAAATATATCGCTGAAAAAGCTGGTGTAGACGATTATATCGCCGAAGCCAAACCGGAAGACAAGATGAACTATATCCGTAAGGAACAGGAAAACGGTAAGCTGGTCGCCATGATGGGGGACGGTACGAACGATGCCCCGGCCTTGGCTCAGGCAAACGTTGGTGTCGCAATGAACAGTGGTACGCAGGCTGCCAAGGAAGCTGGTAATATGGTTGATTTGGACAACGACCCAACGAAACTGATCGAGATTGTCGAAATCGGTAAACAGTTGCTGATGACTCGCGGTACGCTGACTACTTTCAGTATCGCTAACGACGTGGCCAAGTATTTCGCTATCGTACCAGCTCTGTTCATGGTTACGATCCCGGCATTGGCCCCGATGAACATCATGCACCTGCACAGTCCGGAATCAGCGATCCTAAGTGCGATCATCTTTAATGCGATCATCATCCCGATTCTGATCCCTCTGGCATTACGTGGTGTGGCTTATAAACCGATTGGTGCTTCCGCATTGCTTCGTCGCAACTTGCTGATCTACGGTTTGGGCGGTGTAATTGCCCCGTTCATTGGTATCAAGTTGATAGATATGATTGTAAGTTTATTCATGTAAAAGTAAAATCAATATTAAAAACCTTCCTCCCTCTGTATGAAGATAGGAGGAAGGTTAAAAAAATAAAACAATAATTCATTATGATATCAAATCTTTTTAAATCATTAAGACTGACAATTGCATTTTGTTTGTTCTTCAGTGTTTTCTACATTTTCGTTTTGTGGTTGTTTGCCCAAGTGGCAGGACCGAATAAGGGTAATGCCGAACTGGTTACATTGAATGGAAAAGTAGTGGGGGCCGCCAATATTGGTCAGAATTTCACGCAAGATATTTATTTCTGGGGACGTCCTTCCCATGCCGGTGACGGTTACGATGCATCCAGTTCGGCAGGTAGTAACAAGGGACCTTCCAATGAAGAACATTTAGCTTTGTTGGAAGAACGTATTGATACATTCTTGGTTCATCATCCTTACCTAACCCGTGAAAAAGTTCCGGCTGAAATCATCACGGCCAGCAGTTCCGGTTTGGATCCCCATATCTCACCGAAAGCCGCTTATGCACAGGCCAAACGTGTAGCGGACGCTCGTGGATGGTCGGAAGAAAAGGTAATGGGTATCGTCAATTCTCATGTTGAGAAACCGTTATTGGGTATGTTCGGAACGGAGAAAGTAAATGTATTGAAATTAAATGTTGCGCTTGATCAAGCATCAAATAACAAATAACAAATTTTTAATAAGTCAATTAGATTTAGGTTATGAAATCATTCGTAAAAAAAGTAGCAGCCTTGGCAGTTGTATTCTCAATGGCATCTTCTACGTTGGCTAATGCACAGGAAGAGGATGGTAAAGTAAGTTTTTCTGTACAGGGAGATTTGGTAAGTTCCTATATTTGGCGTGGTTTCTACCAAACTGGTGCTAGCTTCCAGCCGACACTATCACTGGGGGTAGGTAATTTCTCTTTGACAGCCTGGGGATCTACCGATTTTCAGGGAGCAAACTCTACATCTATGCCTGCTGCTAAAGAGATAGATTTAACGGCAGCGTATACATTCGGATCAGCTGGTCCTACATTGTCTGTCGCTAGCTTATGGTGGGCAGGGCAAGGCTCTTGCCGTTATTTTAACTTCAAAAGCCATGAAACAGATCACCATTTTGAAGCAGGTTTGGCTTACACTTTACCTATTGAGAAGTTACCTTTGTCTATCACTTGGAATTTCATGTTTGCCGGTCAAGACAAAGATGAAAATGGAAACCAAAACTATTCTTCTTATGTGGAGTTGAATTTTCCATTCACAGTGAAGGGCGTCGATCTGAATGCAACTTGTGGTGTTCTTCCGTATGATGCGGGAATAACTACGTATGGAGGTGATGTAAATAGTGGATTTGCAGTAACGAATGTTGCATTGAAAGCAACGAAAGATATCAAAATCACGGATTCTTTCTCATTACCTATTTTTACACAGGCAATTTGGAACCCTCGTATGGAGGATGCCCATCTTGTCTTGGGAATTTCTTTAAGACCTTGATATAATAATACGCATGGACCGAGAACAAAGTGTACAACATTTTTTAGATTTGTTGAAAAAGTCTCGTCGTGGCAATTTTAAAATCTACATCGGCATGATTGCCGGTGTAGGTAAATCGTATCGGATGCTATCTGATGCCCACCAATTACTGGAAAGCGGTATCGATGTCAAGATCGGTTATATAGAAACACATGGGAGAGTCGAGACGGAGGCTTTGGTGGAAGGATTGCCTATCATCCCCCGCCGCAAGATATTTTATAAAGGAAAAGAGATCGAAGAGATGGACTTGCAGTCGATTCTCAGTATCCATCCTGAAGTTGTCATCGTTGACGAATTGGCTCATACCAATGTCGAAGGCAGTAAGAACGAAAAGCGTTGGCAGGATGTCATGGATATACTGGATGCCGGTATCAGTGTGATCACGGCGGTCAATATTCAGCATATAGAAGGACTTAACGAGATGGTGCAGGACGTGGTTGGCATTGAGGTCAAGGAACGTATTCCTGATATCGTACTGGAGCAGGCTGATGAAGTGGTCAACATAGACCTTACCGCTGACGAATTGCTGGCTCGGTTAAAAGCCGGAAAAATATACAAACCCGATAAGATACAAACAGCATTAAATAATTTCTTTAAGGCTGAACATATTCTTCAGCTTAGGGAGTTGGCATTGAAAGAGGTAGCTTTGCGGGTAGAAAAAAAAGTGGAGAATACCATTCCAGAGAATCTCGGCGTACGCCACGAAAGGTTTATGGCCTGCATCAGCAGTAATGAGAAAACTCCCCGTAAGATCATACGGAAAGTCGCACGGTTGGCAACCCGATATAATTCCAAGTTTTTTGTACTGTATGTACAAACCCCAAGAGAAAGTTCCGACAGGATTCCGTTGGCAAGTCAAAGGCATTTGCTTAACCATTTCAAGTTGGCAACGGAACTTGGAGGAGAAATCATTCAAGTGCAATCCCCACATATAACGGATGCGATCGTACAGGTTTGTAAAGAAAAGCAAATCAGTACGCTATGTATCGGACGACCAGCTTTAAAATATCCTTCCGCTATCCTTGCGATGGTTCACTATCGGAACATGTTAGAAGAGTTGGCTCAATTAGGCATTGATTTAATAATATTAGCATAAAAATCCTTCCATGAATATGAATATAAAAACAAAGTTGACTTATGGGATAGGACTTTTATTTGTCCTGATCACTTTATTAGGTGGATTGGCTATAAAAAACATTCATAATGTATCGGATGACACGCAGAATATCCTAGCGGATAATTACAATTCACTCCTTTATTCCCGTCAGATGCTCGAGTCACTGGATGCCATTCGGGAAAATCCGAATGCCCGAAAAGAGTTTGAGGCCGGGTTGGAAGCTCAGAAAAAAAATTTGACAGAGAAGGATGAAGACATACTGACTAACCGATTAAGTTCGAACTGTGAAAAGGCGTTGGATGACATGGATGATGAATCGATTCGGCAGATACGCCAGACGATTTATACCATTATGGCAGTCAATATGTCTGCCATTTATGAGAAGAATGAAGTGGCTGTCCACACGGCGGAAAGGTCTCTCTTTTGGATCTGGACGGTAGGGATCGCTTGTATCGTGATCGCCTTCCTCTTTCTGGCTCGCCTGCCACGCTCGGTCAGCGTACAGATCCGGAAATTGACGGATGGCATCAAGGAAATCACCAATGCCAATTACAGCAAACGGCTTAATTTGGGCAATGAACCGGAGTTTAAGGAAATAGCCACGTTGTTCAACGAGATGGCCGAGCGCTTGGCCGAATACAGGAACAGTTCGCTGGAAGATATCCTGCAAGGGAAAAAATATATAGAAACAATTATCAACAGCATTGCAGAACCTATCATAGGCTTGAGTAAGGAACGGAAGATTTTGTTTGTCAATGACGAGGCTTTGACTGTTTTGAATTTGACACGGGAAAACATTATCGACAAACCGGCTCCCGAAGTGGCGTTAAAAAATGATCTGCTGCGCCGTTTGATCCGCCAGTTGGTACATCCCGATGACAATAAGGATCCGTTGAAAATCTATGCGGACAACAAGGAAAGCTATTTTCAAGTAAAATACATCCCGATCAACGTTAACAGGCAGACTGGACTGGAGAGTAAGTATGTCGGGGATGTGATCCTGTTGAAGAACGTGACCGAATTTAAAGAAAAAGATATTGCAAAGACAACCTTTATTTCAACGATCTCTCATGAACTGAAGACACCGATATCGGCTATCATGATGAGCTTGGAACTGCTGGAAGACAATCGGTTCGGAAAACTGAATACAGAACAGGAGAGCCTTTCCAAGAACATAAAGGAAAATAGCGACCGTTTGTTGGAGATCACTGGCGAATTGTTGAAGATGTCACAGGTAGAAAGCGGTAAGCTCTACCTGAATCCGAAGATTACCAAACCGATCGAACTGATCGACTATGCCATCAAGGCGAACCGGGTACAGGCCGAGCGTTTTAACTGTCAGATCGAAGTGGAGTATCCTGAAAAGATCACCAAATTGTTTGTCGACAGCGAGAAAATTGCTTGGGTTGTGACCAACCTGTTATCGAATGCCATCCGTTATTCGTCGGAGAACGGACGGATTATCATCGGTGCACGACAGATCGACAAAGCCGTCGAGATCTATGTCAAGGACTTCGGAAAGGGCATTGACTTGCGTTACCACGAAAGTATTTTCGACCACTATTTCCGTGTGCCGGGAACAAAAGTACAAGGTAGCGGTTTGGGACTTGCCATCAGCAAGGACTTTGTGGAAGCTCATGGTGGTACGATCCGTATCGAAAGCGAAGTCGGTAAAGGTAGCACGTTCGTGATCAGATTCAATGTATAAAAAGTAAAATCAAAAATCAGATAGTCTAATGAAAGTATTAAAATTTGGTGGTACTTCAGTCGGTTCTGCCCAGCGGATCAAGAATGTCGCATCAATCATTTGCGATCAGGAACAGAAAATAGTAGTACTCTCTGCCATGGCAGGGACAACAAACTCTTTAGTGGAGATATCTGAGTGTTTCCATAAGAAAGATCCGGGAAAAGCCAATGCGATCCTTTCTGCTTTGGAACAAGCTTATGTCAATCATATAGAAGAATTATACCAAAGCGATACCTACAAAGAAAGGGCCATGCAATACATGCTTGAACGGTCTCAACATGTCTGGTCTTTCTCTAATATGCCTTTCAGCATGTTCGATGAAAAGGAAATCTTGGTACAGGGTGAGCTAATATCAACCTTTCTGATGACCTGCTATCTGGAAGAACAAGGAGTGAAGGTAGTTTTATTGCCTGCGTTAAACTTCATGCGGATTACAATGGACAATGAACCGGACATGGAATATATCGCTAAACACCTAAATACACTTTTGGAGCAAAACAAAGAGGCAGAAATATATATTACGCAAGGTTTCATCTGCCGGAATGCTTACGGCAGCATTGACAACTTGGAAAGAGGAGGAAGCGATTACACCGCCTCTCTAATTGGAGCGGCTATCCAAGCAGAAGAGATACAGATATGGACGGATATTGACGGGATGCACAACAACGATCCACGGTTTGTCAATGACACCGCTCCTGTTAGGCAGTTGAACTTCGACGAAGCCGCTAAGTTGGCACATTTCGGTGCCAAGATACTACATCCGACTTGCATCCTGCCTGCCAAGGAAAAGAACATACCGGTACGCCTCTTGAACGCATTGCAGCCAAATGCGTCGGGTACATTGATCTCGAATACGGCGGAAAAGGGTGCGATCAAAGCTGTTGCCGCCAAAGACAACATCACGTATGTCAAGATCAAGTCGCTCCATACGATACCGACACCTCATTTTCTGAGCATCGTGTTTGATACGTTCTATAATTACAATACGCCGGTGGACATGGTGACCACTTCCGATATCGGGGTTTCCGTAACGATTGATGATGACAAGCATATAGACGAGATTGTGGGTGTATTACGGAAATACGCAACGATTACAGTCGAAAAGAATATGGTGATTGTTTGTGTTGTTGGTGACCTAGAATGGCAAAATGTCGGTTTTGAGGCACGCATCATCAATGCATTGAAAGATATTCCCGTACGGATGATTTCATACGGCGGAAGTAGTAGTAATGTATCGTTGGTGATGAAAGCGGAAGATAAAGTGCATGCTTTGAAGGCGCTTAGTGAACACTTGTTTTCCGTATCAGACAAACCTGTGTTATCATCCGTTTCTTAAAAGAAAATTAAGATTAATAGTTGAGCATATTTGTTTTTTGATTTGTTTTAGAAATGAAGCAGAAGCAGTCTTTTTTTGTAGAGACTGCTTCTATTTTTCGGTAATAAACAATGAAAATTCTTCTGTGTATTGACAGGTGGAAAATTTGGTATAAACTGTCCCCCCATTGTCCTATCTAAAGAGTTCCCCAAAATCCAATTTAAATTGCCCCACCAAAAAAACATTAAAAGAGTTACAGAATCAGTTCATAATTCTACATTAATCTATTAAATAGACAAAACAGATAGTATTCCCAATAAATCAATCAGCATGAACAAGTTTTGTCAAGGAGGTGTGCGACTTGTTTGTCATGGGAAGCTCCGGTACAGGAAAGAGCTACATTGCCACAGCCTTGGGATACAGAGTCTGCCAGAAAGGATTGAAAGTGCTGTATGCCAATACTTCCAGACTTTTAGGGCAGTTGAAGGCCACCAAGGTAAAAGGTAGCATCCTGTAGGAGCTGAAAAAGATAGAAAGGACGGATATGCTTATACAGGATGATTTCGGCTTGCAGCCGTTGGACAACGGAAGCAGAATGCATCTGATGGACATCATCGAAGACCGATATGGTAAGAAATCAACACTGATTACATCACAATTGCCTGTCAAAGACAGGTATGATGTCATCGGCAAGAAGACAATCGCCGGCGCAGTCATGGACAGAATAACTCACCAAGCCGCAAGAATTGAGCTGCACGGAGAGTCCTTACGCAAAATTTGCGGGAAGAAATGAATGACTATATTGGCAGTAAATAAAAATTACAAACCCAGCACAAATCGAAAGCTAATGAGTTGATTATATGATGTTTTTTTGTATTTTAGGAAAAATAAATCGGGGGTCAATTTAAGTTGGATATTGGGGATCTGTTTCATTCGAGTTTCCAAGTTGTCGTTATACTCCTTGAACACATTATATAATGTTTTGAAAGTTTCGTCCTTTCCCTGATAGCGGTTTACTATGGCACGTGCGGAGACAATCTTTTCCTCCAATTCCAAGTCTTGGTAAATCTGATAGAATTTCACACGCAGAGGTACTTTCCCGTTTTTAACGTTTTACTACGCTTAATGAAGAACAACACGCTGAATATTTCTCTTTCCATACGGCTCAATTTTTAATGATACAAAGTTAGGAAATCGAACCGAGAACCCGGTTATGTAAAATAGATCAATGTGCTGTAAAAAAACGAAGTAGCACTTGTGCTGTGTAACATTTTAGGCTTTCTAAAACTATCCCCCGAATAAGGATGTATAGTTTACTTTAGTCCCACTTATTTTACCTATTCTTGAAAATGAAAAATCCCTAAACTTCTTTGAAAGTTAGGGATTTACATCGTTTCTCTTTTCTTAAAAGTGGTGCCACCAGGAATCGAACCTTTCGCTTCGATTTATCCTAACATCCTGATTGACTGCATATTTATTGCTTTATCTTTTATGAAAGCCATTGAATTAGCACCACACTAAATTCATCGCTTTTCTTGACTATCTTTTCAATCGTCATCTCTTTGACAATGCAAAGATAGATAAAGTGTTCGATTTCTGCAAATTTTTCCTCTCTAGTTTTGGCGATCAATTTCGGTGCTGAGTGTTGTTTGGAAGTCTGTTCCCTGGATTTGTCCGCATGGCAGAAAACCGTACCGATCACCGGAGATACGCTGCATTTTTCATAATAGTCGGTAATTTTGCCATATCTTACTTCTGAATAAAGGATTCTATTAGTAAATATTCCCATTGAAGGGTTGATATCTACATTTTGTGAGAGATAAACGAGGTGTCGTTTCAATTTTTATCATATCTTTGGCTAATATGTCATACTTTTTAATAGTTTTGTGAAATATGAGACAGCTTAAAATTTTCCTGTTATTTATAACTGTTTCTTGTTCCATATTGGCACAAGACAGGTTATCATTGTTTATAAGTAGGGCGAATCAATATGCATCAGTGGAACTATCCGATTATCGGAAACGCTTATGTGTTGAATATAATATGCCTAATCATTCGTTGGATGATTATTACAAGAGATTTGGAAACGATTGGGGCAATGTAGGGCTGGCTCTTGAGATAGCCCGTTCTTCCGGGAAGAGAATGAACGATGTCTGCGATTATTACAAGCGTTACCATAAGCATGGCTGGAATCGAGTGCTGATAGAGATAGGCATAAGACCGGGATCAACATACTACAATCCTTTTTATGACAGGATTCATTATCATAGTAATTGTTGGCATGAACATTATTGTTCGCATTGTAACCATCATGACAAGCATCATCATAAACATTACAAGAAACATAAGCACCACAAGAAATATAAGCATCATAAACATCACAAACATCATGATTATGATGATGACGATGGCGATTGACACATATAAATATAAAAACAGATAACCATGAGAAGAATTTTGATTTTTTTAGGATTATTGTTTGTAGTGTTGAGTAGTACCTATGCTCAAAAAGGCAGACAAGCGATTGGTTTCGGATTGAGCTATGGAACAGAAATTGAAAGTATTGGTTTGGGGCTGAAATATCAATATAACATAACTGATCCCATACGGCTCGAACCGTCTTTGAATTATTTCATAGAAAATGACAATATCAGTATGTTGGACATAAATATGAACCTTCATTACTTATGTCCTGTAGGAAGGAGCGTCAAATTATATCCTTTATTTGGATTCACATTTTCCAATTGGATGTTTGATTTGGGTGATGGATTTGATATTGATGTGGATGGCGACCATATTCATATAAACAAAGAAGATGATCATCATAACGAATGCAGAGTAGGAGTAAATATAGGTGGTGGAGCAGATTTTTTGCTGACAAATAATTGGATTATGAATTTCGAGCTACGTTATCAATTGGTTAGTGATTTTGATCAAGCTGTCTTTAACTTAGGATTTGCTTATCGATTCTAACTTGCGCATCTTTAAATTAAAATGAGTATAGATTCAAAAACCCACCATTGACAATGGCTAAATGTCAATGGTGGGTTTTGCCTGAATTGCCAGTTATCTCAACCTAGTGTGAGGGGGGCTTATGATAAGAAAAGAGTTGGATATATACGTATTATATATGAAGAAAGCATTTATGATAGCTTTTGTTTTATTTATTGTAGTAGGTTGTATTGACAATAAAAATAGATACTTGTGTAACAAAGAATATCCAGATTATTATGGTGGATATTATTATGATGAAGATGGGCGACTCGCTGTTTTGATAGTTACTGATTTCAACGTTAAAAAAGAATGTGTAGATTCTTTATTAGGTGTTGAAGACTATTATGTTATTGACTGTAGATATTCTTACAACGATATATTATGTGTGCATAAATATCTTAACGACTTCTTTATGGATCGGCAAAATGACTTTATAATAAAAAAGATAACAATTAACTCATTAGGCATAAGTCTAAAAAATAATACGGTTTTTGTTTCTCTAAAAGATAGTACTAAGGAAAATATATCTTTATTTAGAAATAAAGTTTCTAATAGCCCAATTATCAGTTTTGAAAAATGGAAGGGAAATATTGAAGCTCAAACAAATGTTGTAGATGAAAAAAATTGCGAATTACAAATGGACTCCGTTTTTCCTGTATCACAACGTAGAATTCCAATCAAGATAATAAATCACACGGATAATGTTATTGAGATGGGAAGAAATGATTATAAGTTGGAGTTTTATAATGAGAGTTCTCAAACTTGGGAAAATGCGTTACCTAAAGACCATGCTTATCTAATGATTACCGATGTAGTTCTTCCACATGATACATTGGAATTAACTATATACGAGTATACAGGAAGGACAGGGAAATATCGAGTGACTAAAAACGCCACGGTAACATATGATCTCAGTATAAAATCCCATAATTATATACTTTCTGGTGAGTTCCGTTTGGGCAAGGAAGATGATAGTGTTATTAATGATATGGCAATAAAAAAGTCTGTTTATGACAGTTTCATAAACACATTTGGAGATTATTACAGGACAGAATATGATAGTTTACCAGATTTCCTTGGTGGAATTTATGATGCGGATCAATATAATTTTGTCATTTATGTTGTCGGAGATCTTACGGACGGCAAAATATTATTAAATAAGATGTTAGGACGTACGGACTTTAACGTTAAACCCTCTCTTTTTTCTTATAGGCATCTAAGGAGGATGAATGATAGCATATTATCTTTTACAATGAGAGAGAAGAATAAAAATATCTGTAAAGAGACTGGATTTCGTTTTTGTTCGTTATCAGAGAAGGAAAATCGGATTTTTGTGTATTTGGATGATTGTAACAATTTATCCATCTCCAAATTTAAAGAATATATCGCAAATGATAGTTGCATTATATTTAGGCAATATGAAAATGATCTTGTTATTATCGCTGATTAGTATAACCAGTTCTTGTATACATAAGAATGCCGACAAGGAAGTATGGAAAGACTTGCAAGAGAAAGTGACCTTCGCTAATGCGAATAAGGATAAATATAAAGACTCATTCTTTATAGATAGCTTGGGTAAAATAAGATATCCAGATTATTATGCTGGCTCTTATGTTAATTCCAGATATGAATTGACAGTAGGAATTGTCGGAGATACGTCCGTATATCGAGAAGAGATAAGGAAAGTGTTAGGCAATGATTCATTCTTGATTACAGAAAGCGAGTATTCATATAATCATTTATTGTCTAAGTATGATTCACTGATAATGGTTTTGAAACCATTATTAGAAGAAAAGGACACTGGGGGAATAGAACATTATAAGATAGGGATTTACAATCTCTATATCTCAGAAAAGGAAAATAGAATAGTTGTGGAGTTGATAGAAACCGATTCGATATACATACATCGTTTTTTTAATTGTATTTCTAACATGCCTGAAATACAATTTAAAAAGGCTGATTTACCTATATTACATTGATAATTATGCAAAATATGTTTGTGAGAAAATTGGAAAATCCACTCGTATCTGCCCCCTTCCGTTCACTTTAAAGTGATCCCCCCAATTCACTCGAAAGTGACCCCTTAAATTCACTTCAAAGTGATCCCCTAAAAAAGATATTGATTCTTGTTTATCCGGTCTATAATTCTATTTTATTTGTTAAAAACAAATAAAAATCAGTTATGCCCAATAAACAATTAGGAATGGAAAAGATTCGTCAAGTGTTACACTGTTACTCCCAGGGGCATGGGACCAAAAGTATCAGCAGTATGTTAAGCGTCTCGCGCAACACGGTCAAGAAATACTTACAGGTATTTCAACGTAGCGGTTTGGATTATGAGCAGATGTTGTCCCTGCCGGACCAGGAACTCTCAGAGTTATTCCACGAAAAGACCAAAGTAAAGACTGAAAGTGAACGGATGGAAGAACTAAAGTCGTTGTTACCCGAGTATTGCAAGCGGCTTAAGAAGAAAGGTGTTACCCGCGAGGCATTGCACCGCGAGTACCTTTCTTCCCATCCGGATGGCTACGGACGCACCCGCTTCTATATTCTGATTCAGCAGTATATAGCCTGCAGTCGTCCCGTCATGCATCTTGAGCATAAAGCCGGAGATAAAATGTTCATAGACTTCTCCGACGACAAACTTTCCATCATCGACCTTGATACGGGAGAAATCATTCCGGTCGAGGTTTTTGTCGCAATTCTTCCCTGCAGCCAGTTAACCTATGTGGAAGCTGTTATGAGCCAGAAAAAAGAGGACCTGATCCGTGCTTCGGAAAACGCCCTGTTATACTACCAGGGAGCTCCCTCCGTCATCATCCCGGATAATCTCAAGTCTGCCGTTACCAAGAGCAGTAAATACGAGGCCATACTGAATGAGGACTTTGCAGCCTTTGCCGGACATTACGGCTGTACCGTAATCCCCGCCAGGGCTTACAAACCACGTGACAAGGCGCTGGTGGAAGGTGCCGTTAAACTGATTTACCGTAGTATCTATCCCAAGATACAGGAACGCGAGTTTTATGACCTGGATTCACTGAACGCGGCTATCCGCGTGGCATTGGAACTCCACAACAACAACCCGCTCACAGGCCGTAAATACAGTCGGCGGGAACAGTTCGAGGAGATAGAACGTGATTCCCTGCGCAAACTAAATCCCATTCGCTTTGAACTCAGACAGCGTTACAGGGCTACCGTGGTGAAAAACGGCCATGTCCGCCTGGGGGAAGATGCCCATTACTACAGCGTGCCTTGCCGCTATATAGGCAAGAAAGTCATCCTGTTATATACCTCACGCCAGGTATGCATCTATTACGGCTACGAGCTGATTGCCACCCATACCCGCAACAGGGCCCGTTGCCGGTACACGACCCTGGAAGAGCATCTGGCTTCACACCATCGCTATATCACGGAATGGAACCCGGACAAATTTATACATGAGGCGGCGGCTATCCATCCGGACGTGGAGGCATATGTACGTCAGGTGATGGAAGAGAAAAAACATCCGGAGCAAGCCTATAAATCGTGCCAGGGCATTCTTAGCTTCGCGCGCAGGGTCGGCAACACCCGACTGACCAATGCCTGTCGTTGGGCTACAAGTTACGGACTGTACAATTATCCCATCATCGAGCGCATCCTTAACAACCGGCAGGATGAGTTCCCGTTGGAAGACAGTGCCGGGCAAGAAACGGAGATGCCTTCCCATGAGAATATCAGGGGAAAAGAATATTATCAATAAACCAACCAGATGTAATATGGAAATGAATCAGGATACATTGGAAAAGATGTTAGGAATGAACCTTAAAGGTATGTATTATGCCTTTAAAACAAGTTTGGAAACACATCGGACAGAGAGTATGACTACCGACCAGTTCGTCTCATGGCTGGTTTCAAGTGAATGGGATGACCGCAGAAACCGCGCGGTAGAGAGAGCTATCCGCCAGGCCTCCTTCAGATACAAGGCCACCATTGAAGAAATAGACTTCTCGGTGGAAAGGGGGCTGGACAAGAACCTTACACAGCGTTTGGCTGACCTGACTTTTGTCAGGGAACGCAAAGACCTGTTTATTACCGGAAGCGCCGGAACAGGTAAAAGTTATCTGGCAACAGCTTTTGGCTTCCAGGCTTGCCAAAAAGGATATAAAGTGTTATATGCCAATACATCCAGACTTATGGGGACGCTTAAGATTGCCAAGGCAAAAGGTACAATCCTGCAAGAACTCAAGAAAATCGAAAGGTTGGATATGCTTATACTGGATGATTCTGGTATACAACCTTTCGATTCCCAGGGGCGGATGAATCTGATGGATATCATTGAGGACAGGCATGGTAAAAAATCTACTATCATAACATCACAGGTCCCGGTAAAAGACTGGTATGACGTTATTGGAGAAAAGACGATTGCCGATGCCGTTCTGGACAGAATTGTGCATCAGGCCATACGCATTGAACTCTTCGGGGAGTCGCTGCGGAAATGTAAAAGTAAAAAAGAATCGTTATATTTATAAACGAAATTTAATGTAGAACCCGGCATAACTGACAGGAAGAATACGAAGAAAACAAGAATAAACAGGAGGGGAGAATGGAAAAATTTAACAGGGGTCAAATTGCTGTGAATTAAGGGGACTACTTTGAGTGGATTTTCCAATAATGAACAAACTGCTTAAATCAGGAGATTTACTATTTAAGTATACCGTGGGAAGTTTCAAGGTTCCAATATATTATAAAAATGCAGGTGGGCGATATTGGAGATTAATAAAAAGTTTTCCTACTTTTTATCAATCAGAATCTTCCAATTCTACTTCAACGGAGAAAACTTTTTTAGTTTCGTCCCCTTATAAAGATATAGTTGTATGCTGTCTTGTATCTAGTTTATTTTACTGGTTTTGGCGTGTAGTTTCTAATTGTCGACATTTGACAAACAGAGAGTTAGACTCTTTTGTTATTGCTTCTGGATTACAAAATGATTCCGAAACTTTAATGAATTTGAGACAACAATATGAAGAAGATTTGAAACGGAATAAAGTAAGAACTGTAACACAAAGTAAATCCACAGGAGAAATCATTCAGGATTTTTATTATATGAAACAATCCAAGCCTATCATTGATGAAATCGACAAAGTTCTTGCAAAGCACTATGGCTTTACTGAAGAAGAACTTGACTTCATTATCAACTACGACATCAAGTATCGTATGGGGGATGAACTGAACAACGCGGAATAACTATGGAGCCGCATTATCTCGGAAATATGGACTTATTGACCTTGCGTAAGGTGGGATTTCTCGCCTCACGCAAAGTTGTTCCGTCCTCTGTGATACCAACGATTAACTGGGCGAACAAAGTAAGCCATGACCCAAATATCGCAATAATTAGCGGTTTCCAATCCATCCTTGAACGCGAAGTTCTTGACATTGTCCTCAAAGGTACATGCGGCATAATTTACGTTCTCAACCGCAGCATCTATTGTCAAATTCCACTCAGCCTACGCACGGCATTCAATTCAAACCGCATCCTTTTCATTTCCTTAACCTCAGAAAAGACGACTCGTCCTTCAATAGCAAATGCAATCATCCGTAATCACTATATCACTGACATAGCAAATACACTCATTTTTGCATCAGTAAATAAATCGTCTTCACTTTACCAATTAACACTTATAGACAAGACTATTCTGAAATTATAATGGAACGTAACGTGCTGAAATTCTTTCTACAAAATGCAGGGTCATCATAACCATAGCCTGTGGAGTGTACCGCAAACTCCCCAAACAATACGAGGAGGCAAAATTGTCTCCCACTCATAATCTCTGTACGAAAAAGAATCTGTCACTCGTATTTCAAAAATCTTAGTTCACAAACGCAATGAATATGCTGAAATAATAAGAAATAAATTTACAAAATCTCAACCTTCCACCCTGCATCTTTCATCATTTGTAACACATCGTCCTTCCAAATTCTTTTTTCCGATGCATAGCATAGTAGATGTGTTGGCCTAGAAAAACCCACATATAGCATCCGCTTAGCCATAGCAGCATTACTTCCATTGGGCTGAAAATCTTGCATCAAAAACGGGCTGGTCACTGTCCTCACCTTATTTCTTCCCCGTCCCGTTGTCTTATCCTCTATCATGTATTCCGACTCATACTTATTGTTATATGAAGTCTCTACATACATCGTTGCACAGTGCGTCATGCCCTTCACCGAGTGCACAGTTCCTATATTGATAGCAATGTCGTCTGAATCCTGCGCCTCTGCTCTTGGTATCAAAGGGACGAAGGCATCTTCATAGTATGCCCTCACCTTTTCATTTGGCTGCTGCTGGAAAAAATCATTTAGCCATTTGGTGGCGGTTGCCTTAATGATACTATAGGCATCGCTCCACGCACCTTCACTCAGTTTCTTGGTACATGCAAGTAATTCTTCTCTGAATTGTTGTTGTGCCGTTGGGAGTTTTTCTTTCACCACGGCTAGCAACTTGTTTGCTGTAAACAATCGTCCGTCTGCTGGTCTCTGTTCTGCCATTCTCACAACCTTTACAAACACCTCCAGCACAGTCTTTCTCGACTCCTTGAAGTTACCAATATGTCTCTCTATTTGTATTTGTTCGCTCAATGTCGCTGGATTGGCATTGGGCTTGCTCAGATTCCTGTGATACTCAGGAAAAATATCTTCTAATCGCCTATGGAGTACATCATTTTTTGCTTCAGAATTCCATCCCACGATGTGGAAACCATATTTCCCTGCCTCTGCTATTGATTCAAGATGATGCAACCGTATCACATCCTTGAATTTCTCTTTCAACCCGCCTATTGTGTCTTGGTTATATAGCAATAGATAGCGCGGTATGATTGGTTCCTGTGGTCGCACTCCGTTCACCACAAATCGTGCCCCTCCTTGACCGTCATCACCTCTGTCCAATACGAGATGATCCACAACAGAGGCCACCTCTTGTGTTAATCGGAGTGAGTTGTTGATGAAGAAAGGATTTCTGCTTTCCCAGGTATTGTTCACGGAAAAACCGTCAAAGATAGCCTGATTGGGATCTCCTATCCTTTGCAGAACCACCGAGTCACAGTTAAAACATTTATCAATAATATTTAACTGATACCCTTTCATGTCCTGGGCCTCATCCACAAACACGTAGGCAAACCGTTTCCTCAATATGTCAATAATGTCGGGATGCTCCCTAATATTCGTTTCGCCCAAATAGTAGCAATCATCGTAGTGCAACACCCCAAAATCCAATATTTTCTCTTTCATCCTAAATAGGAAGTTTTTCAGTTGTGCTACCTTTTCTTCGGCATTGCCATCTTTCACCCACTTAGCTGCAGGTTCTATTACGACTTCTTCACCTTCAATCCCAAACCTCAATATTTTCCGCCCATCATCAGAATAGCTTAGCCTTATACTTTTATAATCTTTTCCATATTTTAACTTACTAGACAAATAAGTCGTAATTCGACCAGGCTTGTTCATAATGCTGGTGCATACTCGCTCGTACATATCTGCATCTATCACTTCCTCTCTGTGTCTATACTTCTGCACATAGTATGGCAGAGCTAAGAAAGTATCCACAAACTCCTGTATGGTTCCTACAAAGTTCGGATATTCAAACAACTGTGGGCAATGGTTTTGTAACATCTTTTTCAATTCGCCCACAGCCACGTTCGTATGCGACAATGCCAGTATGCCCCTGCCGTCTTTCATTGGCAGTTGTTTGGCCATACAGTAGAGTTTTGCCCGCAATGCAGTGGTCTTTCCACTTCCTGGCACGGCCAGCAAGTCTCCACTTTCCATTCTGTTGATAAACAGGATTCGCTCCTCGTCGAAGTGACAACCATCAGGCAGCAACAATTGCTCTGCTTTTGCTATGTTTTCAGGTTTTATTTCCATATGCTAACTACATACATGGTTTATGGCATCCACCAAATACTTTGCCGGATCACCATCGAAGTGATCATAATCTATTACAGCCTCTTTCACAAGCTTCGCAAATTGATAGGCTACCTCTACTTTGTCAAGTTGTGTAGCGGCCACATGTTTGCCCTCTCCATCTATTTTGTATTTTCTGAGCTTGTCGGTCAGTTCAGCCTTAAAATCTTCCGTCTTGAATTGGCCATTCTCTTTTTTGAATGCATCCGTCTTTGTATGCACTTTGCTCACTGCTTCCTTGAACAAGTCTCCAAACTTTCCCGATTCATTTAAACACCATTCCAGCGTCCAATGCTCTGCTATATGCCAACTAACGTCTGGATAATTGGCCGTATCCACCTTCTCTGTTATTTTTGTCCTCTTCTCCACTTCTTTGGTAGCATCAAACTGTCCGTTATCATCATTAGGTCTTACATCCAAATCCGTGACAATTGCCACCTTACAGCCCATGCTCTCCAGATTCTGTCTCATGAATATCTTGGCATATCGCATATAGGCTGTTGACCCTACGTTGATGACACTCACCTCATGTGCCGTCAGATTTTTTCCCATTCCTTGTGCTATCGCTGGCAGTATAATTTCCTCTGCCCAGCCCTCAACAAGAATAATGCCTTTTGCAAAGAATAAGTTCGCTTTGGTCACATCAAGGAAATGAGCTAGAAATTCATAGTCATCTTTGTCGAGCTGAGTATATGTTGGTCCCATAGGAAAAACTTTCCCTTCCTTGCATATTACAACCTGATTAAAGTCATCCTCCGATAACTCTACCTTCGATGCAAGATTCGGACTATGTGTCGTGATGATAAACTGAGTTCCTTTTTGTTTCTGTATCGTTTCCAGCACTTTCATCTGCGCCTGTGGGTGCAGATGTGCCTCTTCTTCCTCAACCAAACAGAGTTTTATTCCGTTCCAGCCCGGCTTCTGCAGGTGTAGCAGTTCTGCTGCCATATACAGACGGTTCATTGTCCCCAGTCCTGGCCTTGTTGTTCCGTCAAGGTTCAGCGATAATTTCTCCAGTATTTCTCTTATATGAGACCCCGAAATTGAGAAAGAGGATGCCGTATCCTTTTGGATAAAACTACCAAGGAATCCGTCTATTACTCCTTTGATTTGTTCCTTGTTGCTTAATTGCCCATCTTCAGCTGTATCATCCTCAAACCATTCTTTAATCTGCCGGTTTGCTGTAGCTACATAGTCTTCAAACAACTCCTTTCCATCTGCTCCCTTTTTAAACAAGTCGTGTCCTTCTAATATCTGAGATAGCCTACTGTATTTCTTAGCTGTCAGCTCGTTCTCAGCATCGCGCAGCGGCTTCAGAAATGTCACTTTTAAGTATTCTCTGGCTTGGCTATCTATTGCAGTTCCAGCCTCATCCATTCCTGCTCTTATCTCATGAGGTATCGGCTTGTCATCTATCAGCCGCACGGTACATATCAGCCGCAAAATGGGTCTAGGGGAATAACCATCTATCCATCCGAGCCATTCTGTAAAGTGTGCCGCTTCGCTGTTCGTCAAACCATCTATCAGAAGTTCTATCCTTAACTCGTCCGTTCCTTCATAGAAATCCTCTTTTACCCACATCAATCTCTCGTAGGCATGAGTCTTCAAAACCATCTTGATAGCTTCAAGTATAGCACTCTTTCCAGAGTCGTTTTCACCAATCAACACATTCAGTCCTTTTGTAAACGACAAGTCGAGGTTTGGGTGCTGCAGGTCTATGTCGCCTAAAGTTCCGAACTTTCTGAAGTTCCAAAGTTTTATATTCGAAAGGTACATATTCGCTATTCTTTATTATGGTTTGACATAGTGAATAGAGCATATTTTCTTGTCCAACAAAACATATTTGATGTTAATGTGCTTCAAATACCATTTTGGTTAATCTAATTTAAATTAGATACGTAAAAACATACTCTATAATGTTTTTAGTTCTTTATGTTTACATGTTTTTAGCAACTCTATCACTCTATACACCTCTGAATATGCCTTCAAATCCTCTGGCGATTCTTTACAGAGTTGGCATAACTTTTCGGAATTTACCATTGCTCGCTCCATGTCTCCATTCTCTGTCAAGTACTTATAGAGGTTGGTGCGTATGAAATAGCGTTTGGTCTTTTCATAGCCCGGCATATACTTCTGCAATTCGGGGAGCAGTTGGTCGTAACTTTCGTATCGCCGACAAACCACATTGGGCAGAAAATGGAGCAAGAACCAAAACCCCGTGCAAGGATTGGTTTCTATGAACATCACCCTTCCGGCATATTTCTTCTTGCTGTACTCCTTTTTGGCCCGCTGATACAACTGCATTTCAGATGGAAACTGAAACAGCCTGTCCATATCAAACAGACATACGATGTAATCATATTGCTTGTTCAGATAGGATTCTACCAGTTTCAGAATGTGGTTGATGTCGCTGTGTTGTGGAAAATCAGGCGCGACCTTAAAAGGATAGCGACACGCAATTCTCAAAGAATCGAAATAGAACCATTCCGTTTCTCCCTCACCTATGATGGCGATACTCTTTGTTACTGTTCGCCCCATATCTTTAGTCGTTTAAGTTGATATATTGACTGCCGAGGAATGGTAGCTTTACCAATTTGCCCTGTTTGTAGGCATTGTATGGGGAAAGGTTCTTGTGCAGCCCCAAAGAAGACAGACGCACAATTTTAGTTTCTCCGAGTTCGTCCTTATCGGTGAACCATATTGTATCACGGCGGATGAAATCCTCATTGAGAAGATTGATGTCATGTGTTGTCAGTAGCATTTGAGATGTTCCTTCGCTGTTTGCTAAAAATACTTTCAGAAAGTAAGCCAACAGTTCGTAATGAATACTTGTTTCCACCTCATCTATAGGCACAAAGCGATTGGTCTTTAATAGGAAATTCAAAATCACTGCAAGTCCCATAAACCGCATAGTGCCATTGGATTCGTATTCCTCGGACAATTCATATAAGTTATCTCCTGCTTTATGCTTGAAGGTAAGTTCGGTATTTGTGATTTTTCCTTTTCGGAGCATTTCAGCTTTTGCTTCATTACCGATAGGAGCATTCTGAATGAGTTGTTCCAATTCCGGTGTAATCAGTTCTTCCTCTTCATGCAGAATAACATCTTCAATATTGAAATCAGAGGCCTTCAGAAAGTTCAGGATGAATTTCTTTAAGTCTCCATTCTCATCCTTATCCAAGCGAGATTTAACATATCCCGAAAGTAGCATACCGGGGGCCAGAATATCCTTTATCTGTTTGGCAAAGTAATCGTACACATCGTTCAGCCTTGTTCGCTCCACATTGCTTTTCCCGAATGCAGCCAACACACTACAGTTGTTGATTGTGTTGCCGGAAATCACGTCTTGGCTTTTCTTTGTCAGTTTTAGATTGCCTCCAAAATCTATGGTTGTAGAGTCTGTTTCCGCATCATAACTGCGACTATACAATTTTGTCGGACGAATGGAGTCATATACAATCAATGTTTCTGAATAGATATATTTGGCGTCCAATTCAAAGTTGAGGATGTACTTCGACTGATTGATATAGAATACCATTGACATTTTCGTTGTTTCATTCCTCGAAGTGTTATCAAGCATAAAAGGAACAACGCCTGTTTTTTCGTTGCGGTCTTTCGGCATCCTCAGAACCTGCATCCGGAAAAACTCAATGGCATTTAATATATTGGTTTTGCCGGATGCATTGGTGCCATAGATGACACCTACTTTCAACAACCTAACCCCATCCTTAACTTCATATGAATACTCATCGGACATAAAGGTGTCTGACGAAGGCTCAAAACTTATTTTTTGAGGTGATTTAATGGAGAAAAAATTTTCGACACTAAACTCTGCTATCATAATCGTTGAATTTACTAAGTTGTACGATGCAAAGATACGAATAAAATCCAAAACTACGCTCTATAAACGCATTTATCGTAAAAAAACTACCTAATAAACACATAAAGTCCACAAATCATTGCTTGTCGATGGCTAAAAATGGATTTTCAGACTTTTCTTGGGCGTATTGACAAGCATTGAGGACTTTTCTAAAGGAATTTCGGAAAACATATGGTATCAATCTTCGATTTGATAGTTTTTCTCAGATTAAAATTGTACCTCTGCGAGTGGAAAAGTGTTCTTTTGATATAATGCAAGACGATGTGAAATGCAGAACCTTGCTTGTTTCTAAATCGTTACCTGTCAAGAAGAAAACCTTCGCAAGCTGCTTAAATTCAGCGATAAAGACAATCCTATATGTCTTGCCACGTGTGTGGTCAGGTTTTTCTTTATGCCGCAGAAATCGGCGATTTCCTTGAGGTAGCTGTTCATTTTCTGGTTGCACATGACAGGCAGGCAGCATCCTTTCTTTATGCAGACCGGATGTTCCCTGTATTTCTCTAATATGGCCAGTGGAACGGGCAGCAGCGGGATGTTGCTGATGGAAGACGCTTTTCTGCGGTGTTCCAACTTGACTCTTCCCTTCCTTATCCACCAGTCCCCGAGATTGTCCTGTACCAGGTTTTCACCACTCAGAGTGGCGACATCGGAGAACGCCAGACCGGTAAAGCACGCGAAGACAAATATGTCCCTGACCAGCTCGAGCCGTGGGATGGTGAATTTCTTTTTCATGAGGGTCTGCAACTCGTCGTAGGTCAGGAATACCGGATCGGTCTCGTCCTGTTCCATCTTGTAACCGTAAAAGGGATTCTTGCGCATCCATTCCTTTGCCAATGCCATGTTGGTGAATTTCTTGAAACATTTCATATAACGGACTATCGTGTTACGGCACAGTCCCCCCTCCGTTTTCAGGTAAATGTCAAACGCACGGATGAACTCCGGTGTCAGCTCATGGAAGGTGATATCCTCCTTGCCATAATAAGAAGGGATAAGCCGCTGCAATTTCTTCACCACGTTCTTGTACCGGTTGATCGTGACGGGAGAGTAGTCTATGCCTGCCAGTGTTTCCATTTCCCCGATGCCTTCCATCATGGTACCGAGCAGTGTACGCATTCCGGTGTCTTTCCCGAAGACACGTTTCAGGATCAGTTTCGGGGTAATCAGGGCCTGTTCCAATACCAGTTCCTTGTGTTTTTCCAAGGCGCGTGCGTGCAGTTCGGCAATATAGGCGTTCAGTGCCACTGATGCCCTGTCCCTGCCTTTACTGCATCCTTTGGCGGCGTTCCATAAGTTCAGGGGCACGCTTCTTTGGATACGTACATCGTCATAGTCTCCATTGATGGTTATCCGCATCAATACCGGTGCCTCACCGTTTTTCAACAATTTCGTTTTAAGCACGAAAAACAGAATGTTCATTGTTCCTTGTTTCATCACTTTTGTTTTTTGAGGTTTACATTCAATTGTTTCGTCAAAACCGGATGGCATGAGGACGTGGAGCGAAGTGTTAAATTCGGTGGCTTTTTTGAGGGACTTGCGGAAAAGCCATAAAAATCCCATTTTTCTCAGGTTCGAATTGCCTTTTGTATCCCGGGTTCGATTCCTTTTTTTTATCCCGATGGGAAATACCGATTTTTTTAATTTCTTTCACATTTTCAACTCCATCCGGTCATGTGTGCAAAATTACTTTTTCACACCGGAGATTGGAATTGTCAAATAGTTGAAAAACAATGAAGTATGATACATATTTATGGCTTTTTCAAAAGCCTTAAAAAAAGCCACTGAATTGGCGAAATCCAACTTCACAAATATGTAATGAAATGCGTAGCGAGGGTAAAAAAAGAACCCTTGAACTATCTCTAATTCAAGGGTTTTCTAAAATTGAAAAGCTTTTTGGTGGTGCCACCAGAAATCGTCATTTTGACTTAAGTGGCTGTATTTCTTATAGATATATTTTCAAAAAAGAAGTAATCTCCCGCTATTGCTCCACCAAATTTTTGCACTACTTTGCGGCGAAATTCTTCACAACACATTTCCTTTTGCAAATATACGAGGAATCGTCATAATTTGGAAATTTTGGAAACTATTTTATGTGTTAATTCTTCATTGAAATATTCATAAAGGCATTATATGTGTTTTGAAACAAGAAATGTGATTGTAATCTATTGAATAATAGATTTTTGAAGAAGAAGAGTATAACAATGGGTAACGATATAGAAACGAGCGAACTTCTTTAGTCTGCTGTGTTTTTCCATTGCTTCAAATAACTCTACCACAAAGATAAATCATTTTGTTGAAACCTTGCCAAATATATCCATCATTCTTCGTATTTTTGTAATTACAAAGCATTTAACATGGATAAATTCAATGCGAATGAAAGTGTAGATACTACGAGATTAGAAAAACTATTTCTTGAAAGTGGCACACTGAAAATACTTAGAAAAAATGAATATATGGTTCGTCAAAACGATAAAACTAACCATATAGGCTTTGTTGCATCTGGTATATTCCGTCTTACTCGCATAGATACGAACGGTAACGAATGGATTGTTGGTTATAGTTTTGAAAATGATTTCGTATGTGATTATCCATCTCTAATTAATAGAACCGATGCAACGGTTAGCATACAGGCAACAACTGATTGCGAGGTCTATTTACTATCTCTAAGCAAACTCAACCAATTTTGGGAAACCGATATGGAAACACAGCGTTTAGGCAGGCGTATTGCCGAAACCATGTTTGCAGAGATATACCAACGCTTATTAGGGTTCTATTGCGATACTCCTGAACAACGCTATCAGACGTTAATGAAGAGATGTCCTGATTTGCAAGAACTAATAACTTTAAAGGAAATAGCACTTTTTCTCGGTGTAACTCCTGAAACTCTAAGTAGAATCCGCAAAAAACAACTGCAAAAATAGAGGTCTTGACTTTCGTCAAGGCTTTTTCGCTTTTTACTACCTAATATTGCCACCATAATGATAAACTGAATTATTATGGTAACTTACACTCACTTCGGCAAACAACCCGATGTTCTTAAACATCTTGTTCTCTGCGAGGTTCTTCAAATAGAAAAACCGCAGATATATGTAGAAACAAATTCAGCGTGTGCCATCTATACAATGACACATACTCCCGAACAAGAATATGGTATTTATCACTTCCTGAACGAAGCGAATAAAGATGCTACACTAAAAAACTCCCTTTATTATCAATTAGAGAATGAAAGCATGGCAAATGGAAACTATTTAGGTTCTCCGGCATTAGCCATGAAAGTATTGAATAATGATGTTAAGGGGTGTCTATTCTTTGATTTAGAAAAAGAGGCACTGGAGAATATTGAATCATTTGTAAGACACCAAGCTGTTGCACCATCAATTAGAACCTTTAACTGCGATTCGATTGATGGAGTATTAAAGCTATTGCCGTCATTACCCAAATCCACGTTTCTACATATAGACCCTTACGAAATAGATAAACCCAATAGCAATGCAAATACTTATCTTGATGTATTAATCAGTGCTACCAAATTGGGGATGAAGTGTTTGTTGTGGTATGGATTTATGACCATTAACGATAAACAGGCACTCAATAAATCCATGTCTGAGAAATTTAACAAGGCAGGCATTAAGGATTATACGTGTTCAGAGCTGATTATGAACGCTATAAAAAAAGATACAGTAGTCTGTAATCCCGGCATATTGGGAAGCGGAATCTTAGCAACCAACTTATTCCAAAAATCCAATACGGTGATTCAGGATTATAGTAAAAAACTGGTTGAAATCTATAAAAACGTTCAATATAAAAAATTTAATGGGAGTTTATATAATGATACCATAAACAAAAAACAGAATATTAGAATCAAAAGACATCTTTAATTGTGTGAATCATGAAAGAATTATCCGAACAGAGATTTTTCCGGTTATTGTCGGAATACTCACAAAAAGAGTTTACCGTAAATGATTTTACGGCAGCATTACATGAACTTGCCAATCACTTGGCAAGCATTGCTATAAATGAACAAGACTACGCTGTATTGTTACGTTATCTCTCCTTTGGACTTAACAGGCTTAAATCGCATCGTGTACAATTTGAGCAGGGGGAAAAATGCCTTGTTATTGCTTATTGATGAAGCAATAGGACTTGTAAACACAGAACTTCGTATACTCAATATGCGAATTAAATATCCGGTTCAATTCCAGAACCGAAAGAATAGCTTACCATCATCCCCGCTACACCTAACAGATGAAACTTATCTTATTGAAATAATGGAGCTTGTTAGCGGACTATTCCTATCTAAGAGAGTAGTAACGCATATTGGAACAGAATCCCCCCTTACAGAAATTGGAAAAGCATTTGAATATCTCTTCAATATCAAATTGGGGGATGTTCACAAGAAGCATGAAAGCGTTATTAAGCGTAAGCCATCCAAAGTAACTGAATTTTTAGATACACTTCGTAAAGCTATTATCGAAGAAAGCAAGAAGAAAGGCTATTTGTAAATCAACAATTTAGCAACTATTTATGGGGGTGTACCAGTGGTACACCCCTAACTTTTTTACACTCATTTGCCTAACTTTGCTTCATCAATCGATTGAAAACAATAATGTTAAACTAAAAAATGAAGCAAAATGTATATAGATAACGAAAACTTCGACAAGTGGATGGAACGGTTATCAAAGAAGCTCTCCGAAATCGGGCAAGACCTGAAATCGCTTATCAATACTGACAAGGTATTGGACGAAAATGATAAGATACTCGACAATCAGGATTTAGCTTTCCTGCTAAAAGTATCTTTCCGAACCCTGCAACGGTATCGGGCAAGTGGCAAACTCCCTTACTTTACGATAAGTCATAAGACCTATTACCGTACAGCAGACATTCGGACATTTATTCAAGAAAATGCCGAAAGTAAGACTTATGAACGGTTCAAAAAGGAAAACCAACTCGATAAGCAAACCATTGCAAAACAAGACGGGTAATGTTACCGCCTGATGATGTGCCACTACTCCCCATTTAGCAGAAACCGCCTTGCCTTGTGGCTCGGCTTATTTCGCTAAATGAAGCAAGAGGGAACTGGACAAGTCCTGTTCTTCCCTCTTGCCCTGCGGGGCAAAGCCTTCGGCTTTAAGAAGTTACATTCGTAACCGTTTATAACAGTGATTATAAGTTGAAAACGTACTTCGCTTATAATCAACTGAATGAATATCACTTTCTTTATAAAAAAGTTATAATCATGGATAAGACCAGTAATATATCCACACTTACCACCATCGGCATAGACCGACAAACGAGTAAGTTAATAGATAAACTCTGTAAACGCTATTCACTGAAAAAAGGGGAAATAGTCAGGTTGGCATTTGTCTATATTGATAAAGCGTGTATCAACCCATCGGAAGCACCGGAATCCGTAAAATCGGAACTGGCAAAGATAAACAAACGGCAGGACGACATTATCCGCTTCATTCGTCACTACGAGGAAGAACAACTAAATCCGATGATACGAACCGCCAATTCTATTGCAGTTCGGTTTGATACCATTGGCAAAACATTGGAAACTTTTATTCTTTCGTGGCTGGAAACCAGTCAGGGAAAACAAACAGCCGTATTGCAAAAAGTAAGTGAACAGTTTAGCAAGCACGCTGACGTAATCAACCAGCAAGGGAAGCAACTAAACGCACTCTATCAGATACACCAACGAGATTATAAGAAGCTACTAAATCTAATACAACTCTATTCGGAGTTATCCGCTTGTGGAGTAATGGATAGCAAGAAGAAAGAGAACCTAAAGGCAGAAATCATTAATCTGATAAACACATAAAGCCATGCACATAGATTTTGCCCCACCATCGGGAGGAACATATAACAATGCAGGAAGTAGTCGCCAATTAGTTTCATATATGGAGCATGAAGATTTGGAACGTATGGAGAAAGGTATCTATACCGATGGCTTTTTCAACCTGACGGATGATAATATCTACAAATCAAAGGTAATTAAGGATATAGATAGTAATATCGGACAACTACTAAAAACAGATGCTAAGTTTTTCGCTATCCATGTCAGCCCATCGGAAAGTGAACTTCGGGCAATGGGGAATACCGAACAGGAGAAAGCCGAAGCCATGAAACGGTATATTCGGGAAGTCTTTATTCCTGAATACGCCAAAAACTTCAACAAAGGACTATCCGAAGCGGATATAAAGTTTTACGGGAAGATACATTTTGACCGTAGCCGTTCCGATAACGAACTGAATATGCACTGTCATTTGATTGTGAGCCGGAAAGACCAAACTAATAGAAAGAAGCTATCTCCGCTAACCAACCATAAGAATACCAAGAACGGAGTAATCAAAGGTGGGTTTGACCGTGTGAACCTCTTCCAACAAGCAGAACAGGGATTTGATAAGATATTCGGTTACAACCGACAACAAACAGAATCTTTTGATTATCTCAACACGATGAAGAACGGTTCTATCTCCGAACAGATTGAAGTACAGGAGCAGAACTTTACTGGCAAAAATAAAAAAGAAGTATTTCAATCCAGTGAAAAAGAAAATATGATTCCTTGCAATATTGATAGCAAGCAAAACAATAAACACGCTTTCAATCAGGGGGATAATAGAAGCGGTGATTCTCTGTTATCTATCTTTTCACTGGGAGATGGCAACAATAATGATGCAACATTGGCAGAAAACTTACAGGCACAGAAGCGCAAGAAGAAAAGGAAGAAAGGGATAAGAAGATGATTGAATATGAGGAACTAAGAAACGATATAGACCGCTACCTGATGGAACGTTTCAAGTATAGTAAATCGCTCGTTTACCTGACGGTAGATAATATTATCGCCACCCGGAGAAACAGCCGGATAGATTTATATTTGCGTATCAGGAGAGTAGAAAGCCGATTTCCATCCGATTGTCTGATTATCGCCCGATTAGGTTTTAGTAAAGAACGGATAGGACACGGAACACACTTTCTTAGGTTCTTGACCGAAGTAGCCCGAAAATATAGTTTCAATTATATTGGTATTGAGTGCGCCAACATCAAAAGTAGTGCATTTGCCAATAAATTAGGCTTTTATTCCATGAATGACGAGAATTACGCAATAGCAGTAACCAATCTAATATCTTATTCGCCAATGGAATAATCTTAATTAATCCTTTCTTTATCTGAACACAAAGGTATATTGCAAGAATAAAACGGCAACACCGAGCCGCAAGCGGTTTTTGTAAATTTCTTCCTTTTTCGTCCCGAAAAAGAGTAAATTTCCAAAAAGTGTTGCCTTATTTATTCTTTCCATATGTAGGATGTTTATCAGAGAAAAAAAGGAAAAATATGTTGGTTGGAGTGAGCGTCACGGACATCGGATGGCAGTTCAGTCCACTGCATACCGTTTATTCAGATTAAAGGGAAGATTCTGTATAAGTAATCGGATGTTATTAAATGGGTGGAAGCCCACATTTGTATATAAATGAAAAATCCTGATTGAGTATTATAGCTCTCAATCAGGACTATTTCACATTATTATTTTTATTCTTAAATATCTGATACAAACAAATTATTTCCTACTTTCTGCATATCATTTAGAATGCTTTGGTCTAATACACGTGCGTATCGTTTTGTCATGTTGATATTGGAATGTCCTAACATTTTTGCGACATTCTCAATGCTAACACCATTGGCTAAGCACACAGAAGTGGCATAGCTGTGGCGGGCTGTGTGCGTGGAAATTTCCTTATGAATCCCGCACAAATCGCTAATTTCTTTCAGATAACTATTCATTTTCTGATTGCAAGGGACAGGCAGTAAAACATTCTGTTTTTGACACTTTGGATTATCCTTATACTTCTCAATAATAGCCAAAGGAATATCCAGTAGCGGAATATTACACATATTCTTTGTCTTCTGCCGAGCCTTGCGAATCCAAAAGTTACCTTCTCTGTCTTTTACGATATGTTCAGCCGTTAGTTGCTTAATATCTATAAATGACAAGCCCGTATAGCATCCAAAAATGAAAATATCACGTACTAAATCAATACGAGGTAAATCAAATTTCTTATTTGTTATGATTTGCAATTCATCCCAAGTCAAGAACTCCCGATTGACTTCCTTTTCATGGAACTTGATACCAGTAAAAGGGTCTTTGTTTATCCACTCATTGGCAAGAGATAGATTAGTAATCTTTTTCAGGCATTTCATATAACGGATAACGGTATTTTGAGCACATCCCTTTTCTGTTTTCAAGTAAAAATCAAAAGCCCGAATAAACTCTCCGTTTATATCTTTGAGTGGTAAATCTTCTTTGTCATATTTGATTTTGATAAGTTCGGCTAAATAGCGTTTACAACTTTCATAACGACGTACAGTGACTAAAGCGAAGTCTTTGCCTACCAACTGGCGACATTGGTCGTTATGCTCTTGAAAAGTAGCTATAAGTGTTTTAGGTTCTTCTTTTTCTTCCAAGTTAAAGAATTTATCCCGAAGAATGGTAGCTGTTATAGATAGACTTTCCTTTTTCAGCTCTGCATGTATATTATATAACTTGATTCGGGCTTCTTCGATAAACTTGTTCAGGTCGTTTGATTTGCGGTCTTTACCACGAGAACATTCTTTCGCCTGATTCCATAGGGAAGGGGTAATACTTTTACGGATATTCGTTTCAGAACGAACATTATTAACCGTAATTCTCATACATACAGAGGCTTCACCATTCTTCAATAGTTTTGTTTTCTTTAGGAAAAACAAAACACTAAATGAATTTCTTTCCATCATTTTTCTACTTGTTTTAAGTGATACAAAATTATGGAAAAGTGGAGAGAGTTTCACTATGTAACATGCTGACAAACAGAGTCAAACAAAGACAAAAGGTGGAGATGTATTATCTTCTGATTTGCTCCACCTTTTGCTCCACCGAAGTAGGTTGAAATTTGCTGTTTTTTGCGTAGCGGGTAAAAATAAAAAACTCCCGATATTCAGTGAATATCAGGAGTTTACTTCTTTTTGCTTTCTCTAAAAGTGGTGCCACCAGGAATCGAACCGGGGACACAAGGATTTTCAGTCCTTTGCTCTACCAACTGAGCTATGGCACCATCATGTCGTTTTGTATATCGTTGTTTCGATTACGGGTGCAAAGATACGGACTTTTTTGATATATGCAATAGGTGGCGGTGGATTTTTTGAAAATATTTGAGGGTAGAGGTGAAATTAGCTGCTATAAGCAGGGTAAATAGGGGGAGCGTGTAGATAAATATGGATTTTTACTTATTTTTGGAAGCGGGTAGAGAATGATTAATAAGCTATAGATATGAAGAAAGTAATTTGGAGTATTGTTTTAAGTTGGGTATGTTTGGCATTTGCTGCTGGGATAGGAACTCGTGATGCGGTGTCTGCCTGTGATGGGAAAGTGTATAAAAAAGGGGATAAGATTATGTTTGGTGTCCCTAAGGTTTCCGGATATTTGTTTGTTAGGACGTTTACAAAGGATGGGAAGATTTCTACGATGCCGAAAGAGAATCTGGCTAGTCAAGAGGCGGTGATCGTTGATATTCCAGATTACGATAAGAAACTCTTTGAGGGTATGGGCGTTTATTCTGAGGAAGAAACGCATCCTCTTGTCGTGGTAGAGCTGGATGGACGGCGTCTTTGTATAAATATTAATGATGCGCTTAGTCAAGGGAATATTGTTTCGGAATATTTTAAAAGCGAAGTTGAGGGTGTGGTCGATTTAACGTCCGATCTCTTATTTGTTTATGCGCTTAAATTAAATAATGTGACAGTTGATGACGATGTGATAGTAAGGTATATGGCTCATTGTGACAAGAATCTGGTAGAGAAAAATCAAGCGGATCCATTTACTATGGCGGATCTTAAGAAAGAATATGCCGCTAAATTGGAAAAGGCGTTAGGGGACGTTGATTTTAGTAAGGTGTTTCGTATTGAGAGTCAGTCGGAGATGTTACAATATGATATGGATAAGCAGATCTTTCCATTAAAAGGGTTGTGGTGCCCACAAATTAAGACAGACCAGCCGGATGCGTTGGCTAAGATTGGCTTTTGTAAATGGGATGATTGTGCCTTTCGATTTGTGAATATACCAGAGTTCATGAATGTCCCTTGTGAGACGGCTCGTGCGAAAGGGTTTTATGATATGAGGAAAGTCGGAAAAGTGCCTACTTATAATAAGCCGCTGGCTACTTCTTATACTTATATCCGTTTCTTGGATAAGAAGGTACAGCTTCCCGAGAAAAAGAATAAGGTCTATCATAACGGTGATATAAAGAGTATGTCTTTGGCTGATTTGTATGGGAAAATGGCTATAGAGGCGCAAATTATAAAGATGGATGTTTATCACTTACCTTTCTTGAAGATAAGTGATTTTGAACTCTTCTATAATTATTTAGGATCCATTGAAGTGAAATAATAGGAAAACGGTCCGTCCCCCAATAAAAATGAGACGGACCGCTTTGCATTCGTGAATTCAGAGCGGATATTTCTTTTTAGTTTAGTGAGTTCCAACCTTGCGCCTTAAGCTCGACTTCACCTCCGTCACGACCGACAAGATAATTGCCTAACTCCGGCTTTGTTATATGACCGATCACCTTAATACCTTTCATTTCCGACACCTTATCATGATCTGCTAAAGGAACAGTGAATAAGAGTTCATAATCCTCACCTCCATTCAATGCCGCGGTTATCAGATTCATGTTAAACTGCTCTGCCATGGCTGCGGTTTGGTAATCGATAGGAATACGATCTTCGTAAACTCGGCAACCTACATTACTTTCTTTAGATATATGAAGCAACTCCGAAGAGAGGCCGTCGGAGATATCCATCATGGAGGTCGGAACGATTCCAGCTTGATCAAGAACTTCGACAATGTCTTTGCGGGCTTCCGGTTTTAATTGGCGTTCCAACAAATATTCTTTACCAGAGAAATCGGGCGTGAAATCTTTCTCCCCATTAAATATGCTTTTCTCCCGTTCCAGTAATTGGAGACCCATGTAGGCGGCCCCTAAATCGCCGGACACGCAAATAAGATCGGTCTCCTTGGCTCCGTTTCGATAGACAACTTTGCCTTTTTCTCCCTCGCCTAGGCAAGTGATGCTGATCGCTAACCCTGTGCGTGAGGCGGAAGTGTCGCCACCAACGAGATCTACGTCATAGATATCACAAGCGAGTTTAATGCCCTCGTAGAATTCTTCGAGATCTTCTACACAGAAACGTTTGGAAATACCCAATGATACCGTAATCTGTTTCGGGCGGCCGTTCATGGCGTAAATATCGGAGAAGTTTACGACTGCGGATTTATAGCCGAGATGTTTCAACGGCACATACATCAAATCGAAATGAATACCTTCCAGCAAAAGGTCTGTCGTAACCAATACTTGCTTGTCTGTGTAATCTAGTACGGCTGCGTCGTCACCAACACCTTTCAACGTACTCGGATTTTTAAGTTCTATTTTATCGGTGAGATGACGGATTAACCCGAACTCTCCCAAAGTCGATATTTCTGTTCTATTGCTCATAAGATTGTTAACGTAATATAGGATGATTCTTTATTCTTGTATCAATATGTTTAACTATTAATTCTTGAAATTGTTTTTCCCGGTCCATACAGAAACCCACCGTAATAGGCAAACAATATAAATGAGAAAACCATTCCATGGGAAGCGAAGGAAGGTCACGGAGTCGGGCGGCATCTTTCTCCGTGATGATTATCAATTTACTTGTAGAAGTCAACCGCTTGAAGGCCGTTTGTATTTTCTGGATGTCATGCCGATCGAAGGCGTGATGATCCGGAAAGATCAATGAGGTGACATGCTCCGTATATTTATGGATCTCTTTTTCGAGAGGTGCCGGGGATGCGATACCGGATACCAATAAAACCTCTGTAGTAGAGGCCAGCCCTTTTAATGTGCGTCTGGGGGCTTTACCGGAAAAGACGGGTTCCAGCTCCCCGTAAAGAATACGGCTGAAATAGAGCTCTTGATAAGCTGAGAGATGTATATCCTCCTCTATGATCCGGAAGTCTATAGGTTGTATACATGACTCACATTTCGTGACAATGATCACGTCCGCACGTCGAGCGCCATCCATAGGTTCCCTTAAACGGCCTGCGGGCAAGAGCTTATCTTGCGTATAAAGACGGTGGCAATCGGTTAAAAGGATGTTCAGCGTGGGGGCGACGTATCGATGTTGAAAGGCATCGTCCAGCACGATCACTTCCGGGCGCTTATTCTCTGGCAGAGCCAATAGATTGCGGATACCCCTGCGGCGATCAGCGTCTACGGCAACGAGAATATCTGGAAACTTACGTTTCATTTGGTACGGCTCGTCACCGATATCCTTGCTGGTACTTCGCTGATCGGCCAACAAGAAACCGGAGGTTTTCCGTTTATAGCCACGGCTGAGTACAGCTACCCGGTATCGGTCTTTTATCAAACGGATGATGTATTCCGTATGAGGAGTTTTTCCGGTCCCCCCGACAGTCAGGTTCCCCACGCAAATAATAGGCAGATCATACCGCTCTGTCCGAAGGACTTTCCAGTCGAACAGCTGATTCCTGAATCTCACCCCGATTCCATAAAGGAAAGAGAATGGAGTGAGGAGTTTATTGAACTTAATCGTATGATCTGTCAGCATGGTCCAGTTATTATAACGGTTTCATATCGTAAGGCATACGAGCTTGGATTCCGCAATTCGTCTTGATATTATTCAACGTCTTGAAGTACTCGAACTCATTGCCCAATACATTTTTGACGATAGAGAGTTTCACCTCTCCGAGCTGGCTTTCCAAGAACTCGTCCAAGAAATTCTTGGAACCGCTGACGGTAGTTACGCTATACTGATCCAGATCAGCCAACCCCGCCGCTGTGCTTATAGCTAATTCAATACCGCCCAGCTCATCGACTAAACCTCTTTCTTTCGCTTGCTCACCCGTCCAGACCCGTCCTTGTCCGATAGCGTTGACCGCTTCGGTAGTCATACCTCTACCTTCGGCGCAGCGGGAAAGGAACGTTTGGTAGCCTCTTTCCACGTATCCCTGTATCAGTGCTTTCTCACTCTCGGTCATGGGACGGGAGAGGTCTCCTAAGTCCGAGAACGTGTTCGTCTTTACGATGTCCGTGGTCAACGCTAGTTTCCCGAATAATCCGGAGGCGTTCGGGAACATGCCGAAGATACCGATGGAGCCGGTCAACGTATTCGGTTCGGCGATGATCTTATTAGCGGCGCATGAGATATAGTAGCCTCCCGAGGCAGCTACGTTGCCCATGGAAACGACCACAGGTTTCACCTTTTTCAACTCGACAACTTGACGCCATATCTGCTCGGATATATAAGCGCTACCTCCCGGGGAATTCACACGGAATACCACGGCTTTCACGTCATCATTGTTTTTTAGCTTGATAAGCTCATCGGCCATTTTCTCCGTGATACTTTGTTCGATATCGTAAAAGTTGCCGGGTGTTTGCGCCTTAATCTCGCCTTCGGCGTAAAGTACGGCTATCTCCGGGACGTTTTTGGTGGGTGAGGCCTTGAGGGTTTTCATTTGAGCTAAGTTGGCCGATCTCAGTTTCTCTCCATTTTGTCCGGCTAACTCTTTGACATATGCTTCTACCTCCGGCTTATACTTCAATTCGTCTATAAAGCCACATTCTACCGTTTTCACAGGGTCCGCGAAGAAAAGCCCCTCATTGGCGTAATGGTTGATATCGTTCACGCTGATACCGCGTGATTCGGCGATGCCTTCGGCTATATTATCCCAGATGGTGGAGATATACGATTGGATTTGCTCCCGGTTCGCCTCGCTCAGCTTATCCAGCATAAAAGGCTCCACGGCACCTTTGTAGGTACCTACCTTAAAAATCTGCATCTCGATACCTACCTTATCCATCAGTCCTTTGTAGAATAGGGTTTGCGAGGCGAGTCCCGTCAATTCAAGGATGCCTTGCGGATTCAAGAATACCTTATCGGCTACGGAACAAAGGAAGTAGTTCCCTTGCGTGAAATTATCGGCGTAAGCTACCACGAACTTGCCGCTTTCCTTGAAGTCTATCAGCGATCGGCGGATTGCCTCCAAGCTGGCGCTACCCGAGGAGAGAAGCCCCGATTCGATATAAATCCCCGCGATCTTGTCATTCTGTTTCGCTATCCGGATCGTCTCGAGCAGGTCCTTCAGTGACAGCATGTTTTCCTTGTCGCCCATCAAGGCGGAGAATGGATTCTCCGCCGGGTTATCCGCTAGCGTCCCGTCTAGCTTGATCTTGAATACCGTATTGCTTTTGGGGGTGTAATCAGGTGTGCTACCTACGGTGGCGATATATCCTATAGTCATGGATATCAATACCGTCAGGATTATTCCCATTGCCAACATAACGCCTAGCGTTGAGGCAAACATCATTTTAAAGAATTGTTTCATATCTATTGAAAACTAATTAGATGACAAATGTACGAAAATTTCCTCTACGTCCCGGTCGCTGAGGCATACTTGTTGGTAAACATCTCGCAGAAGCTCCGGGTTGATCTTCTTGAAATCCTTTTCTAAAGGGGTGATGAAAAGACCTCCGATATCGGCAGCTCCCGGGCTGGACAGGAGATGGTCGTCGCCCTCGGCCTCGTATTGCCACGGGCGGTGGCGTTTACGAGGGATAACCGTGATTACCCAATTATTATCGTAATAGGAGCCGAAGATATTCATCATCGGCTCGGGCTCACCGGGAAGTATCGGCAAAGCGGCGTAGATCTTTTTGAAGAGCCGGGTGGCGGCTTCTTCGGTGGCGGCTTGGATGACGAGGCCGGGGCGGAGGTTGCCGGTGAGTGGGTATATACGGTTGTCGTATACACTCGCATACGATTGTCGTATAAATTGGGTTACCTCTTCATCCAGTGGCATGATGCCTCGTGTCACCGCTTGGAAGTGGGCATGATCCGGTGCCGAGGCTCCGCTACGGGGTCCATTGTAGAAGACGGTGAAGGGAGCGAGTCTCCTTGTCAGTTCCAAGAAGTCATTCCATTGCGGCAATATCAGTTGCGGAGTATGTTTCCGGGTAGGGATCGTGAAATGCTGGGGGAAGATCGGGTAGGGGTTGCACAATACCAGATGGCGAAAGCCGAAAGGCAGTCGCTCCTGTTCCACCGGCAGGTTCTCGGGACATAGGAAGCACTTGCGTTCTTTTAGGGATCGGGCATCTACCTTGGCCCCGGTGGAAACAATACGGGCGGGATTGAATTGCGCACGTATCGAGAACCCTCCCATATCGAAGGATTTTACTTGCACGGCCTCCAGCGCCTTATAGTTCTTCTCGGCCAATGGCCATGTCACGAGTTGCTTGGCTAATAATTCGGTCGCTTGCGATGAGCTGACCCAGTTGTTTGGTTTCATTGTCTTTCCATGTTTAAGCGGGCCTCGAGTTCCCAAGTCCTGATTTTATCCTTATATATATTATGGTTGTTCATTTTCACGACATCCAATGAGGCGTCGGAGTTATCTTCCCAACGGCGGCAAAGGTACAGCACGTCGTAGATCCGCCCGATCGGGTACTCGCGGCTGATGCGCAGGCCGAGGGCGTAATCTTCTCCGTAACTGGTGTTCGGGAGGTTTAGTTTCCGTAGCAAGGGTGTATAAAAGGCTCGGGGCGCTCCAAGCCCGTTGATGCGGAGGGCGTTATTGCGGCCGTTCTCGGGAGTCCATTCTTTATGGTCGATAATTCCGGGCGGGATGGTTCGCATATCGAAATCGGTCATTCGGTAGGTTCCGACCACCATGGCGCATCGCTGCTCGTAGAAGGCTTCCACGATCTTACGCAGGGTATGCTCGTCACTGTATACATCATCGCTATCCAATTGGATGGTGAACTTGCCGCAAGCCGAATGGTGTATTCCTATATTCCAGCAACCCCCGATGCCGAGGTCGTCACGCTCCGGCTGGATATGGATAATACGAGGGTCCGTGGCGGCGATCGTTTGGATTCGCTCGGAGGTGCCATCCGTAGAATGATTATCGATAATGATTAGGTTGAAAGGGAAGGACGCCTCTTGTCGCAGTACGGAACGGATAGCGTCCTCGATCGTCCGTACACGGTTACGTACAGGGATAATAACGGAGGCTTCCGTTTGAAATGTCTGCTCGTCAAAACGGACTGGCTTGAAATGAGGGGGCAAGTAGCCGCCTATCATCTTTAAGTGATCTGTACAGGCGGCTTCCATCTCGATCTGTACAAAGCGGTTCTTGGGATCTACATAGTCGAACATTTTCTCTCCGGATTTCCGTAAATCATTCTCTACTTCTGTATATAGATATTCGTTGATATGCGTCAGCGGAGCGTTTTGGGAGACTTTCAGGCGCAAGTCGTAGAGTCCGGCGAATGTATATTCCGTATCCATGGAGGCTATGGCGTTTTGTAGCGTGGAAGAACGATAGAGTAGGAGGGAGCCGAAATTGAAATCATCCCTAAGACTTCCTTTCTGGTAATCGATCACCGGATGGGGGGTGAGTTTGCCCTCCTTCTTCTCGTAATAATCGGAGTAAACCATACCGGATCTCGTATCGTCGGCGATGGCGACAAAACGCTCTAGGGCATACATGCCTAATTGAAGCTCTTCAGTCTTCGTATAAATTAACGTATAATGGGCACTGGCATAGCCGGCTATTTCCCGGAGGGTCTTCGTGCTCCATATATTCTCCGTGCGGATTAAGTTGCAGGGATAAATAGCCTTGGCGTGGGGATCGTCCGTGATTAGATAGATCTGACTCACTAAGGACGACTCGGCCAATTGCGCTACCGTTTGTCGTGTAGCCTCTATTTTTCCATAAGGGATAAAGCAATTGATTCGTTTCATTGTATATACTGTATTTTATTTTGTTGTTGAATGGAGAAAAAGCGTAAGATGGACTCCATGAGTCGATTTCGTTCCGACGATGTTTGAAGCGCCTCAAACGGGAAACCGAGCAAACAAGTCCGATATTTCCCTTCATAAACGATTCCCGCCCCGATATTGTTCTCCGGATATCTCAAGATGGTATGGGCGAGCTTATCCGCCGGAAGTACACCGTCTACCGACTCGATCGAGTAGCAAATAGGGTTCGGACGTGTCCGGAACGTGTATCTGCCGTTTATATATCCGTAAGGGGATGCGCAACTGTTTACGATTCCCTCCTTGCTGGCATTACGGCTAGCCAACTTCCCTTTTAGTACCTCCTCGACGAACGTACGGTCTTGTGCGTTGCCCCAGCTGTCGGAGAAAAGATTCGTCCCGCTTACAAGCAAGTTGCCGCCTTGGGCAAGGTAACTGCGAAGCGTATCCTGTAAAACGGGAGTGATAACCGGTTGGCGCTGTTTTCCTAAAATCAAGTCAATAATCGGATACGTATCCGGCTTTACGACTCCCTCGGCCAAAGATTTATGGCTACATGAAACAAAGGAATAACCGGTCCCGGCCATGGCCTGCCCATGTATGAAAGGATAATCGAAGGTATTGCCCGCTATGACTTGGCCTGCGTAATTGTTGTAACTATCCCCATGCCCGTTATTATCATTGCTGTTCCATGTGGCGGAACGGCGGAATTCGAATTGATCCCCGATAAATGCGATATCATTCAGATAAGGCACTCCCCGGTCGACGGCATAAAGAAAGCCGGCTAAACTATCCGCTGTACTCTCGAAACTGGCTGGACCGCTGATCCTGTCGAATCCATTGACGATCAATACCGTCTTATCCTTTTCACCTTTAGGAGACCGGTAAACACTTACGATCTCGGAAGGGAAACTGATGCCTCCCTTATTTACGGCAGCTACCTTATAACTATGGATAATACCCGCCTCAATTGGAAGAATGATTTCTTCTCCTTTTACGAGCGTCCCGTTATCGAATCCACCGCTGTCTTTTCGACTATAAAGGATATAGGCGGTTGGTGAGGCACTCTCCTCAAGAGTATCCTGTACGGCTTTCCAGCCGATTCTCACTTTATTCGTTTCTACGAGCTCCGTATACAGACGATCGGGTGGGAGCGGTTGTACGATAGGCTCCTGTTTATTCTGGAAACAGATATAACGGAGCATCCCTTTATAGATCGCCCTACAGATAAGGAAACGGAAGCGTGGGTCTAACCCGTAACGCATATCGGCGAAGTTTTGATGGGATAGTAATTCTAATAGCATCGTTGGGACATCGGGAATACGTGCCTCTATATAAGATTGATTCCACATGCCACGGCGGCTCCATTGAGGATTGTAAACCTTGCGGACATCGGACAGGATCTGTGTTTGGATCATGTCGGTTAGGTCTCTGGCGATCTCCCGGCTTTTCCGGTTGGTGTAGATTCCGTCGTTGCTTTTAGACATATAGATGCCGAGTGTCCCTATAATTGAGTCATCCGGGGTGGTTCCTGCGTCGGAATGGAATGCGAAGGCCATGTCGATAGGGATATGGGCTTGTTCTTTTAAATAATTAACCCATCGGGGACGTGCGTAAATGTCGTCTTGATAATCATTGTGGAAAGCGCTTTTCGAATAGATACTATCTGGCATTCCCGCCCATTGTAGCCAATATCGGGCCGCCTCGGTAAACCGTGGATACCCACTTGTCTCTGCTTCTATCGGATAGGGACTTTCTAGCGGGCTACGTGCGATGTTCCCCATGCCGCCACCGATCTTGATCGCATCTGCCGTGATAATCTTTCCCGATTTATTGCTTTGATTCGTTAATACGATTCTCTCATGGGCTTGTTCATGTGCCGTGAATTTGAAGTTTCCCAGATAGATCCAAGTCCCACCCCCCATTGTTTGATTGACGGCGATTGTGGTTTCCCCTCCGGCATGATGGATGGTATACAGTGCCTGCTCTGTGCTGTTCGGAAAAGATTGATAGGAGGCATAGACCGCGTAATTCCCCGATTCCGGAATTTCGGGAATCCACTCGATGAGACTTTCTTTTCCTTTCCTCTGTGTGACCGTCTGCCGATAGGTACCTTGCGTAAAAGGGTTCTCCCCATTCGTATAAGTAGCTTGAATATGCCCAAATCCGGCTTTCTCCCCATCCGACCAAGCTTTCTCTCCATCCAATTCCTTATACTCGGATCCCGGAGTAGAGCGATCATTGTCGATAATGATTTCGTGTATTTGAGTGTCCCTTTCCCGGGGGATAAGAATAGTCGCTCCTGCGTTTTCAAGCATCGGGGTCAGATAAGGAAGAACAAAACTCTGCGTAAATAAGTCCTCCACGGTGCCGAACATGCGAGCCCGTTGCCATTCCCAGCGATGGGCGGTCTGGGCGTAATATAAACCATGGCTTTGCCAAAGGGCGATATGACGGTTTTGTAATCCGTTTTTTATCTCATGAGGGCTGGATAGGCTACGGGTTAGCGGGTATTTGCTCTCTTTAATGGAGTATAGCCTCTTTTTGTTGGGACGTCCTTTTCTGTCGTATTCGGGAATCAGGCTCTCAATGTCTGTACCTCGGGTCAAGATGACGATCTTGGAGGCATTGGGGAATAGGGGAGCTATACTTGCGTAAAGCTCAGAAACGTTATATTCCTGAAAAGGGATGTCCTCCAAAGCTTCATTGGCGAAAAGCGTGACTTTCTTCTTCTGTATGAGGATGGAGTCAATCTTAATGGTGCGTGAAGACACATATTGCCTTGCGAAAGAGTTTAGCTTTTGATCCAATTGCTTTTTTAAGCTTTCACTATCCTGCCCTTCTGCCGGAAAGCTCCAGAGAAAAATGGATAGTAAGGATATGATGATCCTAACAGGATAGGAGAGTTTTTCTCGCATATTTTTATAAATATTATTGGCTGTCTTATTTCTACAAATTTACGGAAAATCTCCGTAATAACCTTATAAAAAGCCCAGATTGGCGCAATTAAAATTGAATATGAAGAAGGTAGGGGCAAATTGTGGATATTGGGAGAAGTCAAATCTATGTGAACGGCAGCAAGGAGAAGAACGGATTTGTCCCTATCATGGGACGGGTAGCGATTAACGGGACGATGGTGCGGTTCAGTTCAGTTGCGAGCGAACTATTCGTGTTCATGGTCAAGACGCCTATCTGGGGAATGATTATCCCTTCTTGAAGTGTCGGGTTTGCGATAGTATCTCAATGGGAAACGGTGGTAAAGTCAATGGGATAGAGGTGTTATCTCAATGACTTTACGGCCGTGTCCCATAGGCTTTTTTTGTATCCCGGATAAGTTGGTAGGGGATGGTTCAGGGCGCAAAGGGCGCATCTTTGCGAGGTTTGTAAAACTTTTATATTATAAAAAAATTAGCGTCTTACTTATTATATAGATGGAGTAATATATTTTTTTTTGTAAAATGTTTTTGCGAACACGTAAAGATGCGCCCTAATGCGCCCTGTGATTTTTTTGGAAGATTTTCTTGATGTCTTAAAGTATAGATAGACAGTTGTTTATGTAATACTGTTCTCTTAGCCCTTTTTTAGTCTTTGGGGCGATATAATCGGCCTAAACTCACATTTACGTGGCCCAAAAGCACGTGTACAGAGCGATTTTCTCGTGATTCCATGAGCAGAAAGCCGTTTTTCCCGTGTGATTTCCTCTCGTCGCTAGGACCCTGTTTATCGTTTTTATACGTGTAAAAGCACTCGTGAGAGCCCTGTTTTCGGTACACGCGGTGACTCGTAAGTTAAAAAAGAGGATCACGTATTATTTAATGTACGCAATCCCCCTCGTGAAAAAAAGCCTAAAAAATAATGCCCGATAAATTTGGATCGTATGTTTTATAGCATTACTTTTGCACCC